>ERZ1673697.16-NODE-16-length-256637-cov-23.008894_pt1 | contig 256637 bp, 245 predicted proteins | sample MGYA00580227_ERZ1673697 | MGnify/ENA primary metagenome ERZ1673697 (study PRJEB41218, sample SAMN15661759) | gut metagenome | host: Homo sapiens | place: Canada: London | collected 2015-08-20/2019-03-30 | study: EMG produced TPA metagenomics assembly of...
ACGAGACGACCGAAGTCGCCTCGTAAAAGTCTAACTTTGAGGGGTCACCTCAGTTTGGCAGCTTCTTTTTTACGCGAGTAGCGAGAAAAATCGCATGCTTGCGTGCAGATTTGGCGAGCACCGCGATAACTCGAGAAACTCGCAAAGCGTGTTTCTCGTAGTTGCAAGTGGCTTAAAAATGATTTAATCGTCTTCACCATTCATCCAGCTATCAAATTTTTCTAATACTTTATCATAGGTCTGCTGGGAAATATCAGGAAGCTTTCCACCCCAGGCTTTGGTAGCCTGATCGAAGCCCTTTTTAAAAGCATCTGCTAATTCCTGGGCTTTGGACTTATCATTACCGGATAATGCTTTTGCAAAATCTAAAATACGGTCAGAGGTCTGGTTTACACCCCAGTATCCGTCTTCTGCAATATCAGCCTGTGCCTGAGCCTTTACATCAGCAGAAACGGTGAAGTTACCACCTGCAAGGAAAGACCACATATCATCGGCTTTGCCAATGGCTGCGCCCTGTTTGCTCATCATCTGTTCTACAATTCCGCGAAGCTGTGAAATACGGCTGTCAGAATCAGCTTTCATCTTTGCAATGAGAGCAGAGTTCTGTGTCTTTTGGGAAGAACTGCTCTTGTCGCTGGAGCCTTTTTCATAGATAACACCGGTAGAGGTGTCATTCTTCGAAGATTCGGTCTTCTTAGAAGAAACTTTGGAATCTGTGGCAACAGTGGATGCAGCAGATACATAATTGTTAATAGAATTAATTGCCATAATCTTAACCCTCCTTGGTCAAATGCTTACTAAGTATCCATTCTTAGTCTTATTCATATATTTTATCGGTAAGAATGGGACAAAATATAAGAGGAAGAATTGACCTTTTTTAGAAAAAATGATAACATAAATTTGTATCATGTATACAAAATACAGGAGAAAAACAATGGACGAACTTGCAGTAAAAGCACTGGCAAAAATAAATCTTGGATTGGACGTATTACGTCGGAGAGAAGATGGGTATCATGAAGTAAAGATGGTTATGCAGACCATTCATTTATATGACCAGCTTCATCTTAAGAAAATAGAGTCTGGCATACATTTAGAGACAAATCTTGGATTTCTTCCGGTAGATGAAAGTAATCTGGCTTACCGGGCAGCGAGACTTATGAAAGAAAAATATCAGATTGAAGAAGGCATTGATATCCGGCTGAATAAGCGGATTCCTGTTGCTGCCGGGATGGCAGGTGGAAGCACGGATGCCGCAGGTGTGCTTTATGGAATCAATGAATTATTCAATCTTGGAATAAAGCGGAAAGAACTGATGGAGCTGGGCGTTCAGATTGGGGCTGACGTACCGTATTGCATCATGCGTGGTACAGCCTTGGCAGAAGGCATTGGAGAAAAATTAACTTCACTGCCACCGATGGTGAAGTGTCCGGTAGTGATTGCCAAACCGCAGGTCAGTGTATCTACTAAATATGTCTATGAGAATCTGAAGCTGGATGAGCATACACAGCATCCTGACATTGATGCCTTAATACAGAATATCCGCACAAAGGATTTGCCGGCAATTGCAGGTAGTATGGGAAATCTTTTAGAAACGGTTACTGCAAAAAAGTATCCGGAGATAGAGAAGATAAAAGAACTGATGCGGGAAAATGGTGCATTGAATGCCATGATGAGTGGAAGTGGCCCGACAGTATTTGGACTTTTTGATGAACTGGAAACAGCAAAAATGGCAGCAGCGATTGTACGTCAGAGCGGGCTCGCAAGGCAGGTCTTTGTAACAGATATTTATAATAATAGAAGATAAGAACATGCTCTTTATAAAAAAGGGTTGGAGGGTTAATATATGACAGATAATCTGGAATTAAATATGAATGCATATCTTCCTTTGCGAGATGTTGTATTTAATACACTTCGTGAGGCAATATTAAAAGGAGAATTAAAACCGGGTGAAAGACTGATGGAGCTGCAGCTGGCATCTAAGCTTGGAGTCAGCCGGACTCCGATTCGTGAGGCCATCCGGATGTTAGAGCAGGAGGGGCTTGCTGTAACCGTACCGAGAAGAGGAGCCGAGGTTGCCCGCATGACAGAAAAGGACATGGAAGATGTGTTACAAATCCGGGCAGCTTTAGATGAACTGGCAGTGCAGCTTGCAACAGAACAGATTACAGATGAACAGTTTGATGCATTAGAACAGGCAAGACAGAACTTTGAAAATTCTTTAAAAAGTGATGATGTAAAAGAAATTGCACAGGCAGATGTAGCATTTCATGATGCAATTTATGATGCTACCGGAAATGCAAAACTGGTATCCATGCTGAACAATCTGCGGGAGCAGATGTATCGTTATCGTGTAGAATATTTAAAGGACGAGACGATTTATCCGAGATTATTAAAGGAACATAAGGATATTGCAGAGAGTCTTCGCAGAAAGGACAAGTCTCGTGCTTCAGAAACCATGCGGGAGCATGTGAAGAATCAGGCAGAAGCAGTCAAAGATATGATCCGTCAGCAGGAACAAGACCAATAGCATAAAGAAACAGGAATAAAAAAGCAAAATACGGAAACACTAAGGACAGACCGCACAGGGTCTGTCCTTTTTGCATATGCACAGGTGACTGGAAAATCGCATGCTTATATGCAGAGCTGGCGGACATCCGATACTATAAAAATTATGCCAAGGAGTTGATTTATGCAGCAGAAAGAAGAGAAAATCGCAGGACACACCGCAGAACATACAACAGAACGTAATGCAGAATATAATGATGAAATTACAACCAGTTTGCAGGAAAATGCTGCACGTTTTCAGAAGATATTTTCCGGGTGTGCGGATATTAAAATGCGAACCATGAAGATTGGACAGAAGCAGCAGATTGCGTGTATGGCAGCATACATAGAGGTAACCGGTGGTGGAGCAATTTTTGAGAAATCTCTCGTTGGCAGGCTTTTAAACGAATTGTGTCATTATAATGAAAAAGAAGTCTATGAGCGGCTGTCGCAGAATGCCCTTGGCTTATCGGATGTTACGCCCTTTGATACTTTTTCGGATGCAGCAGCAGGTCTTTTGACCGGAGATACCATTCTATTTATAGATGGCTATGATAAAGCGTTAAAGATTCCGGATAAGGGATACCCTTCTATGGGGATTTCGGAAGTAAATTCAGAAAAGGTAATCCGGGGCTCCAATGAAGGATTTACCGAGTCCGTAAAAGCGAATACGGCATTAGTACGTAAAAGGATTCGTTCTCCGAAAGTAAAGGTAAAAGAGAAAAAGATAGGGCTGCGCAGTAAGACCAATGTGGATTTGATGTATATGGAGGATTTGATTTATCCCGGAGTTTTAGAGGAGGTAGAAAAGCGGCTTGACGGATTTGAAATTGACGGAGTCTTAGACAGTGGAATCATTGAACAGCTTACAGAAGAAAAATGGTATTCTCCATTTCCGCAGTTTCAGACTACACAGCGGCCGGACCGGGCAGCTATGGCAATTTTAGAGGGAAGGGTAGTGCTGATTGCGGATAATTCACCAATTGCACTGATTCTGCCGACGGATTATAACTCCTTCATACAGACCAGTGATGACTATTACAACCGCTGGGAAATTGCATCATTGGGAAGAATTTTACGTTTTCTGGCTTCTTTTTTTGCCATGACATTACCGGGACTGTATCTTGCGGTCTGTAATTTTCATACACAGATACTGCCGACGAAATTGCTGTTATCCTTTGCTGCAGCAAGACAAGGAGTGCCGTTTCCCGGGGTGGTAGAGGTGCTTTTGATGGAATTATCCTTTGAACTGTTGCGGGAAGCAGGCGTACGCCTTCCGGGAGCTATGGGGAATACCATAGGAATTGTCGGTGGGCTGATTATTGGACAGGCGGCAGTGGAAGCAAATCTGGTCAGTCCTATCGTGGTAATTGTGGTGGCATTTACAGCACTGTGTTCCTTTGCGGTACCCAATGAAGAATTTGCAACAGCATTTCGCATCTTGAAATTTTTCTTTATTGCCATGTGTGCGTGGCTGGGCTTTTTCGGCTTTTTGATGGCTTTACTTGCGGTACTCATTCATCTGTCGCATCTTAAGAGTTTTGGCATTCCATATCTGATGCCCTTTGTAGGCGCAGATGTAACGGATTATCAGGATGAGCGGGACAGTCTGCTGCGTCTGCCATTATATCAACTGCGGCACAGACCGGTTTTTGCGAGACGCCACAATCGTCTGCGGCTTAGGAGGAAAAAGTAATTATGTTTTCAGAAAATCAGAAAATATCAGAGAGGCAGATGGCAAGGCTCCTGATTTTTGATATGTGCGGAATCAGTACGTTGCTGCTTCCCGGACTGTTAGGAAAAATGCTTGGGACAGACGGCGTATTTGCTATATTGCTGGGAGCAGTGCCGGTGTATCTATTTACCTTTCTTCCAGAGCTGCTACAGGAAAAGCGGAAAAGCAGTAATACCAGAAATGGCAGTAATACCAGCAATATCAGCAATATCGGGAAAAGTTATCCGGAGATTTTAAAAAAACAAGGCAATGGTTTTATTCGTATTTTTGCATTGTTAGTCTATACAGTCGAGGGGATTCTGCTGGCGGGCTATGGCTTATTTCTTTTAAGTGACCTGATGGTGAGTGAATTGTTAAAGGATAGTTCATTTGTGCTGGCAGCAGTTTTACTAATGCTTTTATGTGGCTATGGAATCTGGCAGGGCATCGAAGGGCGTGCCCGGGTGTATGAAATCCTGTTCTGGTTTGTATTTCTTCCACTTATTTTAATGTTGCTTCTGGCAACAAAGGATGTCAATACGATTTACTGGACTCCGGTAATGGTACATTCCTGGGGAAACTTTGTTAAAGGGACAGCGGCAGTTGTGCTTCTGTATGGCACAATGGCATTTGTTTTGTTTTTACAGCCCTATCTTGCAGAAAATGTCCGTGTAGGACGAACATGCCGGAAAAGCCTTTGTGTTACAGTGATTTTTAATGCTGCAATTTATCTGATTACGCTTGGCATCTTTGGCAGTGGCATGCTGCCGAAAATGAAATATCCGGCAATTACATTAATGAGCATGATAAAACTGCCGGGCGGTTTCTTCGAACGGCAGGATGCCTTTATGGTAGCAATCTGGTTCTTTACAATTTACGCATTTATCAATACCGGAATGTTTTATGCCTCGGATTTGCTGAAAGCTGTATGGCAAAAGGAAGGGCACCAAAAAGCGGATGGGAAAAATGAAGCGATTCAGGGAAATGCCGATGCGAAAAGTATAGAAAAATTGATAATACCAAGTGTAATGGTTCTTACATTTGCAGTCACATTACTTTTTTACCGGCTACCGGAGTGGAAAATAATGTTTATATGGATTCAGGCAATTGCATTTCTTCCGTTGACGGTAATTCTTCCGCTGTGCATTGGAGAGATAAGGAAATGTCGGGAAAAGGGAAGTGAAAAGGGATAGTGAAAAAGGATAGCGGAAAAAATGGTGGAAAGGAGCAGCAGTATGAAAAATAGAATCGTGACAATTGTTTCCATGATATTTTTGGCAGTCTTATGCCTTGGCGGCTGTGGAAATACAGAGTTGGAAGAACGGAATTTTCCATTGGCAGCAGCGGTGACTTTGACAAAGGAGAACTATCAGATGGCATTTGGCTTTGAGCAGCTTAAGGATGTGGCAGATGAGAAAAGCGAAAAAGAGAATACATCGGTACTTCTGGCGGAAGGAAAAGACTGCATGGAGCTGTTTTTACATGCAGATGGGGAAAATCCTGGAGAGATGGATTATAACCATTTAAAGGCATTGATTCTAAACCGGTCGCTTTTAGAGGATGAAAAGCGGCTGGGGGCATTTCTTGGGTATCTGGAAGAGGAAAATCTTTTTTCAAGGAATACGCTGCTTTTTGTTACGGAGGATGAACCGGATCAGGTGATGGAGATGGATACAGTTTTAAAAGAGCCGGTAGGAACTTATCTGAATGAAAGAATTGCCTCGGATGAACGTTTTAAGGACAGTGAGGCAGTTACCCTGGGCAGCCTGTTCCGGATATGGGAAAATGAGAACGAAAATCTGTGGATTCCCTATATTAACTGTGCAGAAGATAAAATGATACTGGAAAAATATTATCTGATGCAGGGCAGGATGGCAGCAGGCAAAGTGGACCGGGAAACGGGAGAACTGGCTTTGCTCTCAGAGCAGAAGATGAAAAGCTACAGCATTTCACTTGAAGATGCAGAAAGTGTAACACTTAGTAATTTATGCTGCAGCTATGCTTTTACGGAGCAGAATGGCCAGGTGACGGAAACCGTTACAATAAAGGCGGATGGAAAGTATCAGGGCAACAGGGAACTGCTGCAGAAAACAAAGCACAGTGATGAAAAATTGGAAGATCTTCATACAGACAGTCAGGATGAAAATGCTCTGATGGAAGTGGAAGCAGAAATAGAGCAGACTTTGGAAGAAAAGATGGATGCCATGACAGAAAAATTGCAACAGAATCAGAATGCAGATGGAACAAACAGTTATTATAAATTAGGGGCATATGCAAGGGATATTTATTTGCAGTTTCAGAAGGATTGGAGCGGTTACCGGAAAAACCTGACAGTGGAATATCATTGGGATGTCACGCTGGTGACATCTCCGTAGGATGCTGGACACCCGGTTACACTGGTAACATTGGCAACATCTTTGTAAGATGTCTGGTTCTGGTGATGCTGATGGCAGCCGATTATTTCTTAAGTTAATTTATTAATTTGACTTAGATTGGGTAAAAACAGAAAGATTACATTACTTTTTGCCCAAAATGAGTTACAGAAGGAAGCATAGTCTTTGTTATTTGCTTCTGATTGGGTAAAAAGACTTCATTTTTCTAGAATCTTACCCAAACCGAGAGAACTTCGGAGATAACAGCAGAGGAGATTGGGCAAAAAAGAGTCATTTTTCTTAAATTATACCCAAATCAACTTCACCAGCGACTTTTGAGAGAAAAGTCGCAAACTCAACCGTGTCCCTAAAAAGAAAAGTTACAAGCTCAGCCGCATCCCACCAAGAAAAATTTACAACCCCACCACATTTCTACATAAAATTTTCTCCCCCAAAAAGTTATCAAAATGTATAGAAAAAATTTTTTCGGTTATATTCCAGATAGAAAGTCAGAATGGTATGGCTAAAGAAAGCGTAGCAAGGAAAAGAAGAAACAAGAAATCAGAAACATGAAAAGGAGTTTTACCATGAAAGAATATAACCGAAAAAAATTGTATTTAAAAAGAGCGTTGTTCTATGGCATGCTGTTATTACTGTTGGTATTTACGGTGGACAGTGCGAAAAAGGCTTATGAGGGGCGAAGAATGCAGGAGGACATTGCAGAAAAGATTCTGCGTTTCCATGTCAGGGCAAACAGTGATGGGGAAGCAGATCAGGCACTGAAGCTTAAGGTGCGGGATGCTGTTGGAAAAGAAATGGGAGAACTTTTGCAGGATGCTAAGACAGCCGAAGAAAGCAGCCGGATTGCAAGAGAACACTTCCCGGAAATTATACATATTGCAAAAGAAGTCATCCGGCAGGAGGGCTATGATTATCCGGTAGAGGTGAAATTATCTTCCGTGGAGTTCCCGGTAAAGACCTATGGCAGTTATACGTTCCCGGCGGGAACTTATCAGGCACTGGAAGTGATTATCGGAGCAGGCATGGGACATAACTGGTGGTGTGTCATGTATCCGAATATGTGCTTTGAAGGAAGTGTCTATGAGGTTGTGGATGGTAAATCAGAAAAGGTATTGAAGGATACCTTAAGTGAGACGGAATATCAGTCTCTGATGGAAGAGAAGAATTATAAGATTTCATGGAAATGGCTGGATTTCTGGGATAAATAGTGCTATACTGACCTGGATTTCTATAGAAGGGGCGGATTAGATGACAAAAGATGTAATTGTATCAATCAGCGGATTACAGATGCCGGCAGAAGGAGAAGCAGAGCCGGTTGAAGTGATTACAGTAGGGGATTATTACCAGAAAAACGGAAAACATTATGTGCTGTATGAAGAAGTAAATGAAGGTTTTGAAGGAAGCACAAAGAATATAATCAAGATGCAGGAAAACTGTATTGATATTACAAAAAAAGGAGTTTCCAATGTACACATGGTCTTTGAAAAGAACCGGAAAAATATGTCTTATTATGGAACGCCATTTGGAAATCTTCTGGTTGGAATTGATGCAAAGGATATTAAAGTGGAAGAGACAGAACATTGTATTGATGTGCAGATAGATTATGCATTGGAGGTAAACTATGAGCATCTGGCAGACTGTACCATTAAGATGAAGATTGCATCAAAAGAAAAAGGCGAATTTAGTCTTGCGTAGCTGGATGTATAAAAATAGAGCTGGGTGAAAACCCAGCTCTATTTTTATTTTATTTACCAGCTTTTTCTTTTAATTTTGCCATAAAGCCTTTTTTCTTTTTGGCAGGTGCTTCGATAGGACCACGCATTCCTTTTACTGCGGTAATGTAAAGCCCGCTGACAGTAGCTTTTACTTCCTTCTTAACCGGAACGGAATCAAAAATCTGTCCGTCACAGATTAAAGTCATAACCTTTGGACCAACCTTTGCTTTGACGATTGGAAGTTTGGAACGGCGGAGCATTTTCGGAGTCTGGGCAATGACATTTGCCGGAAGACCGGAATCTTTAAGCCGCATCTTCTTCTTATCGATAATCAGCATGGAAATGGTCTGTGCTGCTGCTGCAATCTGGGCATCCTGTTCTTCTTTCTTTTTCTGAGCTCGTTTGCCCACAAAATAAAGAACAATCAGGGCAATAATCATAATAATCAGTATTGTTAATAATACAATCGCAAATTTTGGCACGATGAAAACCTCCTTAAGTAAAATCCAAATATGATTGTATCATTGATTGGCAGGATTGACAACCTGCAAATGCGAAAAATTCTATGAAATGCTTTTATTTTCGGTGAAAATGTGGTATCTTTAGAAAGTATGACTGACTGGAAAAATCCAGCCTTTGAATGAAAGACAGAAGGGAAATAAATATGAAGAAGAAAATAGTAGCAGTATTGTTATGCCTGACACTGGCATTTTCAGTAACTGGCTGTGGAAAAGACAAGAAAAGTGAATCGGTAGAGAATACAGAGAGCACAGAAGTGGTATCCAGTGCGGCAATTGATTTTGACCCGCTTGATTATGTGGAACTGGGCGATTATATGGGATTGTCAGTAGCTTTGACAGACGATTATTCCGTAAGTGATGATGATGTGAAGACTTTTATTGAGAATAGCGTAATTACCAACTATCCATACTATGTAGATACGGATAAAACAGTGGTAGAGGATGGAGATGCTGTAAATATCGATTATGAAGGATTAAAAGATGGTGTGGCATTCAGCGGTGGAACTGCAACAGATACGGTCTTAGAGATTGGAAGCAATACGTTTATTGACGGCTTCGAAGAAGGACTGATTGGTGCAAAAGTAGGGGATAAAGTAACCTTGAATCTTACATTCCCGGAAAGCTATCAAAATACAGACCTGGCAGGACAGGCGGTTGTGTTTAATGTAACCATCAATAAAATTGTTGAGAAACAGGATATTACTTATGACAATATGACAGATGAATATGTGGCATATGTCAATGCTAAGGCCAGCCTTGGCTATGATACGGTAGATGAGATGAAGGCAGATGCACGCAATTATCTGGAATCTTCTAAGGAATCCTCCAAGAAATCTGCAATCCGTTCTGCAGTAATGGACAAGTTAGGAGAGGTATGTACCGTAAAGGAAATTCCGGATGGACTTCTGGATGCCCGTATGGAAGAGGTAATGGCACAGTATGAATCCTATTACTGCAGCGATGGAAGCAGCCTTAAGGATTATGTGGAAAATACAGCAAATCAGGATTATGATGAATTTGTAAGCAATGTAACTGACGAAGTGACATCAGATCTTAAGACACAGATGATTTTAGAGGCAATTGCAGAAAAGGAAGGCATTGAGTTTGACCAGGATGGCTTTGACAGCTACGTTGGAAATCTTATGAGCAATTACAGCTACAGCGATGAATCCACATTATACAAATCATATGGATTGAGCGCAGACAGCGGAAAAGAATATTTAAAGAAAGTATATGTATGCAATCTGGCACTGCAGAAAGTAGTTGACAGTGCAACTGTTGAAGATGAGGCAGGAACAGAAAATGTTACAGATACTGAATTAAATACAGAAAACTAAAAAGGATTAGAAAATTTTTTATCTAAGGGGGATAGAAAAATGGAACTTGTTGACATCAGAGATTTATTTCACCATCAGGAAGATTATGTAGGTAAGAAAATTACCGTCGGAGGCTGGGTAAGAAGTAACCGTAATTCTAAAAACTTCGGATTTATCGTAGTAAATGACGGAACTTTTTTTGAACCACTGCAGGTAGTATATGCAGACGGACTGGAGAATTTTCAGGAGCTTACCAAAATTAATGTTGGCGCAGCTATTGTTGTTACCGGAGTGCTGGAAGCTACACCGGAAGCAAAGCAGCCATTTGAAATTCAGGCAGAGGAAATCATAATTGAAGGCGCATCTGCACCGGATTATCCGTTACAGAAGAAACGCCACAGCTTCGAATATTTAAGAACCATTTCACATTTAAGACCACGTACCAATACCTTTGAGGCAGTATTCCGTGTGCGTTCCCTGATTGCATATGCAATTCATAAGTTCTTCCAGGAGAGGGACTTTGTCTATGTACACACTCCGCTGATTACCGGAAGTGACTGTGAGGGTGCAGGGGAAATGTTCCAGGTTACTACCATGGACTTAAATAACATTCCACACAAGGAAGACGGAAGCATTGATTATACACAGGATTTCTTTGGAAAACCAACCAATCTTACTGTAAGTGGACAGTTAAACGGAGAGACCTTTGCACTGGCGTTCAAAAATATTTATACCTTTGGACCAACCTTCAGGGCGGAGAATTCCAATACTACAAGACATGCTGCAGAGTTCTGGATGATTGAGCCGGAAATCGCATTTGCAGATCTGGAAGATGACATGGTACTGGCAGAGAGTATGCTGAAATATATTATTTCCTATGTTATGGAACATGCACCGGAAGAAATGCAGTTCTTTAATTCCTTTGTAGACAAGGGACTGATTGAACGGCTGAATAATGTATTACATTCCGATTTTGCAAGAGTGACTTATACAGAAGCCATTGAACTTCTGGAGAAGAATAATGATAAATTTGATTACAAGGTATCCTGGGGCTGTGACCTTCAGACCGAGCATGAGCGTTTCTTAACCGAGCAGGTTTTCAAGAGACCGGTATTCGTAACAGATTATCCAAAGGAAATCAAAGCCTTCTATATGAAACTCAATGAAGATGGCAAGACAGTTGCAGCAGTTGACTGTCTGGTGCCAGGAATCGGAGAAATTATCGGAGGAAGCCAGAGAGAGGATGACTACGATAAATTATTAGAAAGAATCCATGAACTTGGATTAAAAGAGGAAGATTACAGCTTCTATCTTGATTTACGTAAATATGGTTCTGCAAGACATGCAGGCTTCGGACTTGGATTTGAAAGATGCGTCATGTATCTTACCGGTATGGCAAACATCCGTGATGTCATTCCGTTCCCAAGAACCGTTAACACCTGTGAATTGTAAGAGCAGCAGGTTATAAAAGAAGTATATAGAAGAAGGGCGTATGAAAAAAAGAAAGTTTTTTCATACGCCCTTCTTTTGAATCATGGATTGATTTTATATAAGATAAATAAAGGGGGTATTTTGCTTAACCCATAATTACTTCAACAGTAACTTCTTTCTTAGACGGATCAAATGGAATCATATTGCCATCAGCAATAACACCATCTACAGTAAGAACCTTGACACCTTTCTGTACGCCATTTGGATTCTTTACCAGGATGTGATAGGTTACACCACGGAAATCACGTTTTGCGGTAAAACCGGATAAAGTAGATGGAATACATGGGTCAATTACAAGACCATCATAATCCGGACGGATACCTAAGATATACTGGGATACATCAAGGAAGGTCCATGCAGCAGTACCGGTAAGCCAGCTGTTCTTTGCTTCACCGAAGTTTGGAGCATCTTTTCCGGCAATCATCTGAGAGTACACATATGGTTCAGTGCGGTGGATTTCGCTGATATCTTCGATATAAGCAGGACAGGTTCTGGTGTATACCTGCCATGCACGGTCACCACGTCCAACGACTGTTTCTGCAATGGAAATCCATGGATTGTTGTGACAGAAGATACCTGCATTTTCTTTGTATCCAGGTGGATAGGAAGAAATTTCACCGAGCTCTACATGGTATTTGTGATAAGGTGGCTGCAACAGTACAATGCCGTATTTAGTATCTAAGTATTTTTCAACAGACTGCATTGCCTGAAGACAATTGCCTTCTTTCAGTCCGATTTCGGCCATAACACAGAATCCCTGCGGCTCGATAAAGATTTTACCGTCTTCACATTCTTTGGAACCGATTTTCTGTTTGTAGTGGTCGTAAGCTCTTAAGAACCATTCGCCATCCCAGCCGGCATCGAGAACGGTTTTTTCCATGGAAGCAATTGCTTCTTCCGCTTCTTTGGCTTCTTCATTTAATCCTCTGTGTTTGCAGATTTCTACATAATCTTTACCATATTTTACAAACATGCCTGCGATAAATACAGACTCTGCATTTGGTCCTTCAGATGGTCCGAAGGTCTGGAAGGATTCACCCGGCTCTTCTGAGAAGCAGTTTAAGTTCAGACAGTCATTCCAGTCAGCACGCCCAATCAGAGGAAGTCCATGTGGTCCTAAGTGTGTTCTGGTATAGTTGAAGGAACGTCTTAAATGTTCCATAAAATCGGTTGATTTGCTTTCATCATTATCATAAGGAGTGATTTCATCTAAAATGGAGTAATCTCCGGTCTCCTTGATATAAGCAGCAGTACCGGCAATGAGCCATAACGGGTCATCATTGAATCCGCTTCCAATATCAGCATTTCCTTTTTTGGTAAGTGGCTGATACTGATGGTAAGCACTTCCATCCTCAAACTGGGTGGATGCGATATCTAAAATACGCTGTCTTGCACGGTCCGGAATCAGATGAACAAATCCTAAAAGATCCTGACAGGAATCACGGAAGCCCATGCCTCGTCCAATTCCGGATTCGAAATAGGAAGCGGAACGTGACATATTAAAGGTAACCATACACTGATATTGATGCCAGATGTTTACCATACGGTCTAACTTCTCTTCGGAAGAAGATACGGTAAAGTGGTTTAAAAGGTTATTCCAGTATTCTTTTAATTCTGCTAAAGCAGCGTCAGCTTTTTCTGTGGTATCAAAACGCTTTAATAATTCTTCTGCAGGTTTTCTGTTGATGCATCCGTTTTCAGCAGGACCATCCCATTTCTCGGCAACCGGATTCTCTACATAACCCAGTACAAAAACAAAGGATTTTGATTCGCCCGGTGCAAGAGAAACCTTGATATGGTGGGAACCAATCGGAGACCAGCCGCTTGCTACAGAGTTCTTAGAGGTTCCGTTTATGACAACTTCCGGCGCGGAATTTTCGCCATAAGCACCAAGGAAAGATTCACGGTCGGTATCGAATCCGGCAAGCTGGGTATTTACAGCATATACCGCATAATGATTACGGCGTTCGCGGTATTCTGTCTTATGATAAAGGGCAGAGCCGTGAATTTCCACTTCACCGGTACTGAAGTTACGCTGGAAGTTTGTCATATCATCCATGGCATTCCACAGACAGAATTCTACATAAGAGAATACGGAAATTTCTTTGTGTTCACTGCCGTGGTTGGTCAGTGTCAGTTTGTTAATCTCACAGGTATTTCCCATAGGAACAAACATGGTCAGCTCTGCGGATAACTGATTTTTGCTTCCTTCAAAAACAGAGTAGCCTAATCCATGCCGGCACTGATAGGAATCTAATTCAGTCTTGGCTGGCATCCATCCCGGATTCCAGATGGTGTCACCGTCTTTGATATAGTAATAATGTCCATTGCTGTCATAAGGAATATTGTTATAACGATATCTTGTAAGACGAAGGAGCTTGGCATCTTTATAGAAACTGTATCCTCCGCAGGTGTTAGAAACCAGTGAAAAGAAATCTTCACATCCTAAATAGTTGATCCATGGAAGTGGAGTCTTTGGGGAAGTGATGACATATTCTTTCGCTGCATCATCGAAATGTCCAAATTTCATAATTAAATAACCTCCTTAAATACAATAAGTCCGAAAACGATTAAGAGAGGTATTTCTTTAGATTGAGTATAATATAAGAATCAGGAAAAAGCAACAGAAATATTGATAAAATGCTTATTTCATTGAGATGAAGGCAAAAAACGGCTTTGTATATCGTCCAGCAGGCAGGTAAAACAATAACGATTAAGTAAAAAGATAGGTTGAAATTCGACTTGATGTAGAAGAAAGAAAACAAGATTAGTAAAAAATGCACAAAACTGACGGATTAAAACTGGATAACTGTTACAAATATACAAAAAATGGTTGCATTTCACACTGAATATGTTATGATAAAGCTACGAAAACGATTAAGAAAAGCAACTCAAAACAGTGAGGTGCAAAAGATGGTATCTTTAAAAGACATTGCGAAAGAATGTGGTGTATCAACTGCAACAGTTAGCAAAGCACTGAATGGACAACATGATATTGGAGAAGAAACAAAAGCAAGAGTAAGAGAGACAGCAGAGCGGATGGGGTATTTTCCAAATGCAGCTGCCAGAGCATTAAAGACCAACCGTTCCTACAACGTAGGAGTCCTGTTTCAGGAAGAAGCAGGAAGTGGTCTGACACATGAATATTTTTCAGGTGTGCTAAATGGAATTAAGGTGCAGGTTGAGAAGATGGGATATGATGTAACATTTATCAACAACAGTTACGGAGTAAAGAAAACCTCATTTTTTGAACATTGCAGATACCGGAACTTTGAAGGAATCGTTATCGTGTGTGCTGATTTTGCCAGCCAGGGAGTGCTTGAATTAATGAACAGTGCATTCCCGGTAGTGACCATTGATTATACACATTACAATTGCACAGCAGTTTGTTCCAATAATGTAAAAGGAATGGAAGAGCTGCTGAAGTATATATATAAGAAGGGTCACCGAAAAATTGCTTACATACATGGACAGAAAAACTCGAATGTAACAAGAGAAAGACTTACAAGCTTTTACCGGACGATGGAAGAACTTCATATTAAGGTAAATGAAGATTACATTCGGGAAGCTGCTTATCTGGAAACAAAGGGAGCGGCGGAGCAGACAGAAATCTTACTTGATATGGATGACCCGCCAACCTGTATTCTTTATCCGGATGACACCTCTTTAATCGGAGGAAAAAACGTGATTATGGAACATGGGATGCATATCCCGGAAGATGTTTCCATTGCAGGATATGACGGAACTAGAATTTCCCAGTTATCCCATCCGAGGATCACAACGATTCGTCAGGATACAGAAGAAATAGGAAGAGAAGCAGCCAGGCGTCTGATTGATGCCATAGAGAAACCGAGAACTACTCTCATAGAGAGAGTCATTATAGAGGGCACTTTGATTACCGGCCAGTCGGTAGGAGAGCTGCCTGAAAACAACATCCAAAAGGATGATAAATAAGAAGGAGGAGAACTCAATGAAAAAGAAACTTATCAGTACTTTATTGTGTGTATCTATGGTAGCAGCTATGGTAGCTGGATGTGGATCAGGAGATGACACAAAGGATGCGAATAATGATGCATCCAACACAGAAGGAACAGCAGATGCGGATGCAGACACAGACAGTGATTCTACAGAAGTAGAGAATACAATCACCGGTGATCCTAGTGCAGATGATGCATTTGTAGTATGGGGCTGGAACGACGATATCAAGAATATCTTAGATGGACCGTTTGCAGAGCAGTACCCAGACCTTGCAAAACGTATCGTATTCGTAAATGCAGGTGGATCTGATTATTATCAGACAAAGATTGATGAAATCTTAGATGATCCTGATAATGAATTGTATCCAGACCTGATGGGACTTGAGGTTGACTACGTTTTGAAATATGTAAACAGCGACTGGCTGACCTCAGTTGGTGACTGCGGAATTACAGCAGATGATTATGCAAATCAGTATCAGTACAATCTGGATCTTGGTACCGTAAGTGGTGAGGATTCATCTGATGCAAACAATGTAAAAGCATTATTCTGGCAGGCTACTCCTGGATGCTTCCAGTTAAGAGCTGATCTTTGTGAGAAATACCTTGGAACAACTGATCCTGCTGAATTAAGCACAATGTTCTCTACATGGGATGGAATCCTGGAAGCAGCAAGAAAAGTAAATGATGCATCAAGCGGAAAATGTAAACTGTTCTCTGGTTATGATGAGTGTTTCCGTGTACTTTCTAACTCAAGAGCAACTGGTTGGTATGGCGATGACGATGTAATTACTGTAGATGACAATATGACAGAGTACATGGATCTTGCTAAGACAATGGTAGACGAAGGATTAACCTATGAAACAGACCAGTGGTCAACAGACTGGTATGCAAACATGGAAGGTGACGGCGAGACATCTAATGCAGCAGTTGCTTACTGTGGATGCCCATGGTTCACATACTGGAGCTTAAAAGATACTTGGAAAGGTAACACAATCCTTGTAAATGCTCCGGAACAGTTCTACTGGGGTGGCACAGGACTTGCAGCAACAGTTAACTGTGCAGACAAAGAAATGGCTGGAACAATTATCAAAGCATTTACTTGTGACACAGACTTCATGGTATCTATCAATGCCAAGAACAGTGATTTCGTAAACAACAAAGAAGCTGTTAAGAAGATTTCTGAAGCTGGTGCAACATGTGACTACTTATATGAAGCAGCTGGTCAGGACATCATGGCATTCTACTTACCAATGGCTGATTCCATCAGTGCTAAGAATGCAACAGCAGAAGATCAGAACATCAACTCTGCTTGGTCTACTCAGGTGAAAGAGTATGCAGCAGGAAACAAGGATAAGGATACTGCAATCGCAGATTTCAAATCTGCAGTACATGACTCCTATTCATACTTAAAAGCTGAATAATCAGTAAAAGAACAATAACTATGCTGCCCTTTCCGGCATGGAAAGGGCAGCATTTATAAACAAAACTATTGGAGAGTTATTTTAAAATATAGGGAAATGGAAGATGGATTGAGAGGAGTTGGCAAAGATGGACAAAAAGAAAAAACGTAAACATATTGAATATGGCAGATATGGATACTTCTTTATCGCCCCATTCTTCATTGCATATTGTCTGTTTCAGTTATGGCCGTTATTTAATACATTTTACTATAGTACATTAAGCTACTATAAGAGAAACGGTAGAGAATTTATTGAATTTTGTGGAGTAGACAATTTCAAAAATATTCTCGGACTGACAGCCGGTGAAAAAGGATATGCATTGATTTATTTGAAAAATACACTGACAATGTGGGTATGTAACTTTATTCCACAGATTTTAGTTTCATTGTTACTGGCAGTATGGCTGACTGATAACATTGTAAAATTAAAAGCTCAGGGCGCATACAAAATTATTATTTACTTACCTAGTATTATCACAGCAGCGTCTGTATCTGTTTTATTCAATGCAATGTTTTCCCAGTATGGACCAATTACACAGACTTTACGTGATATGGGAATCATTTCACAGAAATTTAACTTTATGACAAGCGTCGGCGGAACGCGGGGGTTAGTATCATTTATCCTCTTCTGGATGTGGTATGGAAATACAACCCTGTTGCTGATATCAGGAGTTTTGGGAATTGACCCAAGTCTTTATGAAGCAGCTGATATTGATGGAGCAACCGGATGGAAGAAATTCCGTTATTTAACACTTCCATTATTAAAACCGATTATGTTATACGTATTGATTACTTCTGCAATCGGTGGTTTACAGATGTACGATATTCCGGCATTATTCAATGTCAGTAAGTCAGGTCTTATCGGACAGCCGGATGATTCATCCACAACAATGGCAATGTACATCATGAGATTATATCAGAGTGATGTAGGTAAGGCAGCAGCAGTATCTGTATTCCTGTTTATTCTGACCTTGATTATCAGTCTTATCTTCTTCGGAACGATGACGGATCGGAGCGAGAAGAAATATAAGAAAGGAGGGAATCGATAATGGCAAGTTTTGATATGGCAATGAGCGGACAGACATCCCAGCCAAAACAGAAAAGTTATTCGAAAGTATTACATACAAAAAGAGCAATCCGAGGTTTGATTTGTATCCTCTTCTGTCTCCTTAGTTTACTGCCATTCCTTTTAATGGTTATGAATGCGACCAGAACTTCTGGAGATATTCAGGCAGGTGTATCCTTGATTCCTTCCTCCCACCTGATGGAGAACTGGAACATGCTTCTTCAGAAGCAGAATGGTATGAGATTAACATTAGGAAGAGCAATGTTGAACTCCTTATGTATCACAGTACCAGGTACCTTCCTTGCAGTATATTGTTCCTGTATGACAGCTTATGGAATTCATGTATATAACTTCAAAGCAAAGAAGTTTGCATGGGCGTTCATCATGGCAATCATGATGGTGCCGAACCAGATTACAATCATTGGTTTCTACCGTTTTATGTTAAAACTGAATCTGGTAGATACTTATATCCCATTGATTATTCCTTGTATCGCAGCACCGGCAGTTGTATTCTTCATGAAACAGTATATGGAAAGTACCTTATCCATTGAAATGATTGAAGCTGCACGAATTGACGGAGCAAGAGAATTTCGGATTTTCAATACCATTATCATGCCGATTATGAAACCGGCAGTAGCAACACAGGCAATCTTCCAGTTTATTGCACAATGGAATAACCTCTTTACCCCAACCATTATGTTAACAACTGATGAGAAGAAAACACTTCCATTGTTTGTACAGATGCTGACATCTGATCAGTTCCGTGTAGATTACGGTGTTGTATATGTAGGCCTTACCGTAACGGTACTTCCATTAATTATTGCTTACCTTATCCTTTCAAAATACATTGTAGCAGGTGTGGCACTTGGTGGTGTAAAGGGCTAAAACAAAGATAATTCTTTTTTCCATTTCCTCATACAAAATATAATTAAGCGCGAAGAGAGGTTGCCGAAAGGCAGTCTCTCTTTGTGTGTATACAATCGCTTGCAATTAGACAAGTTCTGTGATACACTTTCAAACGTTGCAAGTACCCCGTAAAACCAAGGTCTTTGGGGAAGAAGAAACCGAGTGTTCGAGACCTTCCACTCGTAAAACAAAACTAGAGGAGACAAAAGAATATGAGAAACAAAAAAGTATTATTTATTGTGCAGGCTGCGTTAATTGCAGCAATCTATGTGGCACTGACTTATCTTAGCAGTATTGCAGGACTGGCATCCGGTACGATTCAGGTGCGTATTTCAGAAGCATTATGTATTCTGCCAGTATTTACAACTGCAGCAATTCCGGGATTATGGCTGGGATGTTTTCTGGCAAATATGCTGACAGGCGGTATTCCGGTGGATGTTGTGTGCGGAAGCATTGCAACTTTGATTGGAGCGTTTGGAACTTATGCATTAAGAAAGCATAAATTCGCATGTACATGGCCGCCGGTTATTGCAAATATGGTGATTGTACCTTTTGTATTACGCTATGGTTATGGCTTTATTACAGAATATAAAGGCGTTGACTGGTCGATTCCATTTAATGCACTTACTGTTGGAATCGGAGAAGTTATCACCTGTGTGATTTTAGGCAGTGTATTACTCCGGGTACTGAATAAGTACCGCAATGTAATCTTTCATGAATAATATTAAAATAATACTTGCAATTTAAAATGCCATAAAATATAATGGCTTTAGACCAAAGAGGGTATATTCGAAAGAATATGCCCTCTTTTTGCATCTGAAAAATACTTAAAGAGGGTGATTGATTGAAAACATTAGAGACAAATGACTGGATGATTTTAAACAGTATTATATACAAAATTTATACGACAGAAGATGCAGATATTATGCGGGAGCAGTTCTTAGAGCAGATGAAGATGGTGCTGGATTTTGACAGTGCAGATTTTTTTCTGGCAGACAGAAAAGAAAGCAAGCATCTGATAAAACCGGTCACTTATAATTGCGATGATGAATCCCCGATGTATGATGAAATGAATTCGAACCGCGGAATTGTATATAGCGGAAAGAGCCTGGTGTACCGGGAAACTGATATGATATCGGATGAAAAAAGGGTACAGACAGAATATTATCAGAAGGTGTACCGGCCAAATAACTGGCATTATGCAATCCAGATGATATTGGGAAGAAATAAAGAATTTTTAGGCGTTGTCACTTTTTACCGGACAATCGGAAAAGATAATTTCCAGTATGATGACATTTTTATTCTGGACATGTTAAAAGACCATCTGGCATTCCGGTTATATAAGGACGGACAGCAAAAGGATGAAAGGGCAGAGAAACTTACGATAACAGAAGTAACAGAGAAATATGAACTGACAAAGCGGGAGCATACGATACTGCAGCTTTTGATGCAGGGAAAGGATAATCATACCATCTGTGAAGAATTGTCCATAAGCGTAAATACATTAAAAAAGCACATTTTGAATATCTATCGGAAGCTTGGTATCAGAAACCGTGTTCAGATGTTTAAAATGATTAAAGAAAAAGAGTGATTTTTCTATATCGAAAAGATGATGGAAAAGGAGATTTTTCTGTGAATGAGGCAGAGAAATCTTCTTTTTTTGTTTACGCGAGTAGCGAGAAAAATCGCATGCTTGCATGCAGATTTGGCGAGCACCGCGATAACTCGAGAAACTCGCAAAGCGTGTTTCTCGTAGTTTTAAGTTGTCAGACATCCGTTAGAAGATGCCAGTGGCAGGTTTTGCAGTTATAAAATTTTTCTGAAATAACAGAAGGGCATATTGACTTATTAAGAAGTGGCAGGTATGATGGCAGTATCGAAAGCAAATCATTTGCTTTGATTTCGTAGAGCGGGAATATTTCCCAGATTCATTGGCATTTTCGCCAAAATTTCCAAGAAACAGGATGAAAAGTAAAAAAGAGACGGTAAAAGAGTTGGAACAAACGAACTGGTTTGGGTTGTCAAGTCGGGACTCTTTTACTATAATGAAAGGAGAACTATTGTGTATGGCAAGAAAATGTAAAAGCTATGAGGAACTGGAACTTTCCGATGATTTCATGTTTGCAAAGGTGATGCAGAACAAGGCTCTTTGCAAGGAATTGCTGGAACTGATTATGGGCTTTCCAATTGCGGATATTGTATATCTGGAGGAGCAGAAAACTCTGGATGTGGCAGCAAATGCCAAAAGTGTGCGTATGGATGTGTATGCTGCGGATGAGAATCAGACGATTTATGATATTGAGATGCAGACAGGAAAGAAAAAGCATCTTCCGAAACGAAGCCGTTATTATCAGGGAATCATAGATATTGACGAGACAGATAAGGGAATCGAATATCAGAGCTTAAATAAAAGTTATGTAATATTTATCTGCACCTTTGATCCATTTGATGCGGGCAGACATATTTATTCCTTTGAGAACCGGTGCATACAGGATTTGAATCTGGAGCTGGGGGACGGAACAGGGAAAATCTTTTTGAGCGCAGTGGGGCGGCAGAACGATGTCAGCGCAGAGATGAAAGCATTTTTGGAATACTTGTCCAAGAAAACAATAGAAACAGACTTTGTGCATCGACTGGACCGGGAAGTTCAGCGGGTCCGTGATAACCAGAAATGGAGGAAAGAGTATATGCAAAGACAGTCGGATTGGATTGAAGATAGAGAAGAGGCAAAAGAAGAAGGAAAATTAGAACTGCTGAATCAGTATGTAAGCGGAATGAAAGCTAAGAACATATCAGAAACTGAAATAAAAAATAATCTGATGGATATTTTTGCATTGCCGGAAGAGGAAGCGGAAAATTTATTGCAGGGTGGTAAAGAACAGTAAAATATATATTGGAATAGCATGATTTAAGGAGAAGGTTCGCTATTGTTATAACCGATAGGAGGAGACAATAGGGAATCTTTTTTTACTTTACAGGAAATTTCTCAAATCGTCAGAAATAGTGTATAATAAACTGGAAATAAAAAATGACATGACAAAAGAGCGAATGTTGGATTCGCCATGACGTTGTTTATGAAGTTTTTTGTTTTGGTTTAGGGTAGCTGCACTATCTGACTATGGAGAAAGAATTATTATGAGCATGGATTTATCCATATTTCATAACCTTTCGATATTGTTCAAATAGTGCAGTTTTTTTGTGGTAAACTTCTAAAACCAACATAGAAGTACCACATTCGGAACAACAGAGAGGGTCGTATCCGAAAGAGAGAAGAATGGAGTGCTGCCAATCCTGAATAGAACGCAGGAAACGTTGTTTTTTAGCAGAGATACATTTACGAAGTTTCTTTTCCTGTTTGTGATGTTTTGCATATACCCCATAGTAGCGAAGCATTTTGAAATGTTTTTCAGGGATGTGGACAATCAGTTTCTGGATGAAGTCCAAAGCAGGAATAGTTTCAGTAACAGTTTCCACAGTGAGGACAGCCATACATGGCATCACCGTGAGAAGGATCACCACAATGAATCATCTTGTTGACATTTTCGATAACAGAAGGACGAGGATGAAGTTTGTAAATGATAGGTTCATAATAATCAGTAAAGATAGATTGTAATATATTCATAATAGAATTTTACAATAAAGAGAGACAAAGGAAAACCCCTTCCCCTCATGAATGAGGGGCCAGGGGAGCTGAGAGTGTCGAAGACACTTTTTTCCGATAAACTTGAAAATATGTTTCAAGTAGTTTATGGCAGGAGCAGAATTTGACAATCTGGGGTATAATAATTGAAGAAGAAAAGAGAATGAGGAAGATGATATGATAGCATTTAGACCAATAACCATAGATGACAGAGACTGGATGAGTGAAAAGCTTAGGGAAGATAACAGACAGGGCTGCGAATACAGCTTTGCAAATAACTTTATCTGGTCTGTGATATATAAAGTGGAAGTGGCAGAAGTCTGCGGCTGCTGCGTGATAAAATTCGATGCAGAAGGGGAAGACTGTTATGCATTCCCAATTGGAGCCGGAGATAAGAAGGCAGCAATTATGCAGCTCCTTACACATGCAAAAGAAGATAACAGCAAGCTCTATATTGAAAGTATTGAGGAGGCAGACCGGGAGTTTTTAGAAACGTATTTTTCCGGTATTTTTCAGATCGAAGAAAACAGGGACAGCTTTGATTATATTTATACAGTGGACAAGCTGACCAGTCTGGCAGGAAAGAAGCTTCATGGCAAACGAAATCACATTGCAAGATTTAAAGATGACGAGGATTGGAGTTATGAGCCAATGACAGCGGAGAATAAGCAGGAATGCTATGATATGAATCTTAAGTGGTGCGACCGGAGAGCCTGCAAGTGGAATGAGGATATGAGTGATGAGCAGTGTGCCCTGAATCAGGCAATGAAATATTTTGATGAGTTGCATTTAGAAGGTGGCATATTGCGTAAGGCTGGAGAAATCGTAGCATTTACCATAGGAGAACGATTAAATTCCGATACTTATGTAGTGCATTTTGAAAAAGCATTTCCGGAAATACAGGGTGCTTATCCAATGATTAACCAGCAGTTTGTAATGCATAATTGTCAGGAGTATAGTTATGTAAACCGAGAAGATGATGCCGGGGATGAAGGACTGCGAAAGGCAAAATTATCCTATTATCCTGATATTTTGCTGAAAAATTATACTGCACGGGAGATTTAAGATGGAAATACGGTTTGCAACAAAAGAGATGATTCCACAGATAAAAGAGATTTGGCATCGGTGCTTCGGGGATGAAGAGGACTATATGGAATTCTATTTCACACACCGGTTTACGGAAGAAAATATGCTGGTGTGTATGGAAGATAAGAAGCCTGTGGCAATGACAACATTTCTTAAGGCGTATCTTGTGACCGGGGAAGGTGAGATACCGGTACATTATGCTTATGCAGTAGCAACCCTGCCGGAATACCGGGACAGGGGCTATGCAAAAATGCTGTTAGAAAAAGGAAAACAGCATTTTCAGACACCGATTGTCTTAGAACCAGCCAGCGAAAGCCTCATATACTATTATGAGAAGCTGGGATTCCGTATGGCATTTTGCGTAGCAGAGCGAACCATTCTTCCGGATGAAATTGCAGAAGCAAAAGGGGAAGAAAAAGGGCAGCAGGAATACTGGCTGCTTACAGTGACACCGGATGAGTATGTGCAGCTTCGGGATGCTTATTTTATGGGAAATGGTTATATCCGCTGGGATAAGGATGCAATCACTTATGCGTTGCTGGAAAATGACTATGCAGATGGTTATGCTTATAAAGTGCAGCACCATGGCAGAGAGGATCTTTTATTATTCCGGGAAGAGGAAAATGCAATCGAAGTATTGGAAACAACTTTATCAGAGCAGGATTTGCTGGCGGTATTAAAGCGTCTTCGGATAAAAGTTCCGGTCAGAGTCAGAAAATCTTTGGCGGCAGTTGAAAGAGAAGAACGAGTCGGAAATGATAAAAAAGAACAGGGCTATCAGAAAGAAGATTTTGGCATGATAACCGGCTGTGATGAGGTAAAGAATGGGTACTTGAATCTTACGCTGGAGTAGAAACTTTATGAGATAAATTCTATATGAGAGAAGAATTTTATAAGAAGATAATGAAATGCTACTTTAGAATAGTAAGTGTGAAAGGAGGTTTTATATGATTGGAATATATATCTGGATTCCGTTTGTAGGAACATTTTTAGGAGCGGCCTGTGTGCTGTTTATGACTGGGGAGTTGAAGCCGCTGGTGCAGAAATCCCTGCTGGGATTTGCATCCGGAGTCATGGTGGCAGCGTCGGTATGGTCGCTATTGATTCCGTCTTTGGAAATGTCAGAAGAAATGGGAAGGTTGTCATTTATTCCGGCAGCAGTTGGATTTGCCCTTGGAATTGCATTTTTGCTGATTTTGGATAGGATTATTCCGCATTTACATTTAAACAGTGATGAGCCGGAGGGAATTAAAGCACACCTAAAAAAAACAACCATGCTGGTACTAGCAGTTACCTTACATAATATTCCGGAAGGAATGGCAGTGGGAGTGGTATTTGCCGGATTTCTGATGGGCAGTGGAAATATTACTTTGACAGGAGCACTTGCCCTGGCAATCGGTATTGCCATTCAGAATTTCCCGGAGGGTGCAATTATATCATTGCCGCTTCGCAGTGAAGGAACCGGAAAAGGAAAAGCATTTCTTTATGGTGCACTGTCTGGCATTGTAGAGCCGATAGCTGCAATTATAACCATTGCAGCAGCATCCATAGTGATTCCGATTCTGCCGTATCTGTTATCATTTGCAGCAGGCGCCATGATTTATGTGGTAATCGAGGAATTGCTGCCGGAGGCATCCACAGGCAGCCATTCGAATATTGCAACCATATGGTTTTCGGTAGGATTTCTTCTGATGATGATACTGGATGTGGCACTGGGATAGAAAATCCCGGATAACTGATAATTTGAGGAATATCTCATTTTTATCAGCTATCCGGGATTTTTTGTTAAAAATGTCCGGTTTCAACGATGATAGATCAAGTTGTAAGTTTATATGAATACTTTAAATTCATAGTTTACAAATGAATCGAAAAATCATATAATATCCATATGGATGTAAACAAAAGGAGGTGCGGCTATGAATATGAATCCGGAAATATATAGTGCAATTAGAGCGAACAACAATATGATTACAACATCGGATGTTTTGTCGATGGGATTTTCTAGAATGTTATTATCAAAGTACGTAAAAGAAGGATTACTAGAGCGTTGCAGACAAGGTGTTTATATGCTTCCAGAAGAAACACAGGATGATATGTACATATTAATGCTTAGTTCAAAAAAGATTATTTTTTCTCATGATACAGCATTATTTTTGAATGGGTTATCAGATCGAACTCCGTTTACTCATTCAGTTACGATTCCGAGTAATGCCTGTTTGCCAAAAGCAATTATAGGAGAATGTAATTGTTATTATGTGAAACCAGAGTTACATCAGCTTGGCGCTATTGATATGAAAACCACTTTTGGAAATGTAGTTCGATGTTATGATGCGGAAAGAACAGTATGTGATTTGTTAAGAAGTCGCACTCGTATAGATGAAGAAACTGTAATTGCTGCAATAAAAAATTATGCAGAATCGAGAAATAAAGATTTAAATAAATTATCAGAGTACGCAAAACAATTTAAGGTGGAAAAGACTTTGAAGAGGTATCTGGAGGTTTTATTATGAGTTCAAAAGCAATGAGTTTAAAGGGCAAAATAAAAAATTATGCAAAATCAAAAAGTATAGCAGCACAGGTTGTTTTGCAGAATTATATGTTCGAACGATTTCTTGCAAGACTGTCAATGTCAGACTATCGTGAAAAATTTGTTGTAAAGGGCGGAATGCTTATTGCAGCAATAGTCGGATTGGATACCAGATCCACTATGGACCTTGATACAACACTCAGAAATCTGCCACTAACGGAAGAAAAGGTTATGGAAGCAGTGGAAAATATATGCAAGATTACGTTAGGTGATGATGTAATATTTGAAGTGAAATCGATTGCACCTATTAGGAAAGATGACCGTTATGGTGGATTCTGTGTAAGGCTAGATGCAATATATGACACAATTGTTACCCCGTTATCAATAGATGTTTCTACAGGTGATGTGATAACACCGGAAGCTGTTGAATATGAGTTTAGTGGAATATTTGATGAAGAAATCAGAATTAAGATGTGGGGATATAACATCGAAAGCGTTATGGCTGAAAAGGTTGAAACAATTCTAAGTAGAGGAATATTTAATACAAGACCAAGAGATTTTTATGATGTTTATATTCTTGGAACAACACAGAGATATGATAAGAAAATATTCCTGAAGGCATTAGAGGCGACTGCAATTCATAGAGGAAGTAGGGAGCAAATAATAGATAAGACTGGAATTATTGAAAAATTGTCTGCAAGTGAGGAATTGATTCAAATGTGGGAGAAATATCGGAAGAAGTTTTCTTATGCAAGCGAAATTCAGTATGCAGATGTTATGGATGTGCTTATAAAAATGTTCCAATAGTTCTGTTCAGGAATGAAGGAACTTCTCTTATATGGTTATTTATGGTATCATATAAGAGAAGTTTTTAGTTTTATCGGGGAGTTTGGAGGTGCTATAAGCCTAAATCATCAAATCAGAAATTGAAACTGATATATCTTATGAAAATTCTTCTGGAGCGGACTGATGAAACGCACAGTATTACTATGCCGGAGATTATAGATGCACTCGCTGCGTATGATATAAGTGCGGAGTGCAAAACTGGCAAAAATCGGGAGCCGTCGATGCTCTCGACGGTTCCCGATGTATTGCCCACTAACTTTGAAATTTGTTCCCTTTTGGGATTGATATATTGCTTGCGACTAATGCGAGTGTAATGGCTTTTGGAAGGCAGAGATAAACATGAAAAAGATTATTATGAAAGTTGGGTTAATAATTATGGCACTTACAACAATGGTTACTATGAGTGCTTGCTCTAAAATTAATAATGATACGGCAAACGATGTGTGCTCGGCGTTGTCTGAGAAGTATGGAGAATCTTTTGTTGCTGTAAAAATTGGTGATCGCTTCAATACTGATAGTGCAAAACTTTATGTTCATCCTGCAGATAATGAAGACATTTTATTCACAGCTAGAATTAACAAGGACACCGGTGCAGTAGAGGACAATTACATCGAGGAAAAGGTAAACTACCAGGTTGAAGATACTTTGAAGAATGCATTTGAGCTGAATGGTATATCTGCTGCATCAAGATGTATGGTTGTTACCAGAGATACGTTGAGTGTTGAAACAGAGGAATATACACCTCAAACCTTTAGTGAAAAATATGGGTTTACCCATTACACTGTTTATCTTGTCCTTAAAGATGGCACCTACACTGCGCACGATGTTCTGAATGCAGTCAAGTTTGCTAATGACACAATCGGTGTAAAACTTGTTATTGCGGGATATGTTTTTGAAGACGATGGATATTCGAAATGTGTTTCTGAGATTCAGTCAACCCCGGATATCAGTATTACTATGATTGAAGCAATTTCTCCGATTTCCTCCTTTGATGTGAATGTTGAACAGGGTATGTGTTCAATTACTGAGGATGAGTTATCAGAGAAACTCGGGAGGTCTTGATTATGGCTTATTCAGATCTCCAATTATAGGACAACATAAGTAGTACTATATAATCAGAAAGAAACAAATAACCTTGATAATTCTTGATTACAGGAGGTATGGCAATGAGAAATTGGATGGATTTAAATGGCGATGGAGAAATAGATAGCTCAGAAATGATGTTTGCAGGAGAAATGCTTTGCACCAGCAGGGAAGAACATGAAGCATTATTTGGAGATGCCGGAGACTTCGAGGATGACGCAAAGGATGATTTTGAGATTGATGCAATGGCAGCAGGACTTGATGTTGATGAATTAGAACTTATGGATCCTGATGACAGGGCAGAGGCATTGGAAGAAGCAGGGTTAGACCCGGATGATTATGATTTTGACTGAGTTTTTTGCAAGGGAGGCAGATTTGTATGAGAAAGAATTCATTTGGACAGGGACTGGCAATATTCCTTGTAATAATAGGCGTTCTGTTTGTAATAGGTTCCATAGGTGAAGCAAGTGAGCCTAAGTGCATTAAGGCAGGATGTGATAATAAGCAGGCAAGTGGAAGCAGCTATTGTTATTTGCATAAACCATATACGGGAAGCAGTACATCCCATAGCAGTTCATCATATAGCAATAAATCGTCTGGCAGTACTTCTAAGAGCAGTACAAGTAACTCTGGTTCAAGTAGCAGTTACAATAATAAATCAAATTCTACAAACAAGTCATCATATAGCAGTGGTACAAAGAAAAGTACAACGACAAAGAAGAGTACATATGACTCTTATGATGATGGCTATGATGATATCTATATGGATGACGATTATGACTATGACAGATATGACAGAGACAGCGATTATGCAGATGGTGTAGATGATGCAATGGATGAGTATGGAGAAGATTGGTAATGCTGACAAAGTTTTACGGAAAGGAGACCACTATGGAAGAACTTTATTTTACCATCAGGAGTTTTCAGTTAAGGACCAATACTTGAATCACCACACCATACTTCATTTATGTGAGGTCTTTCATAGCGGCGCATATCCTGATTGCTGGTTGTTTTGAGCTTAAGAGCCAGGAGATTAATATATCTGTTAACCGTGGATTCAGATACATCCCCTTTTTTGATGCTTCCGTTTTCATGAAGCTGTCTGTAGATAGCAGAAAGTCTGATGATGTTATCGTTCCAAGCGTACCTAAAACCGGAAAGGCAAGGTAAGTGCTTATGACAGATAAAGAGAAAAGGTACTGGGCATATTTTCTGAATGGAAAGTAGTAGCTGAAGGGAGGGTGATTCATCTTATGGTGGATTGCTCTTTTTGTCGTTTTGCTTGAAAAAGTAAAAAAATTCCAGGTATATTTTTTTGAGAAAAGCAAAATATATTAATGGCACTAAAATAATAATAGTGCCGAAAAAATATTGACAAATATGAAAAGAGATATTACGCTATTCATATATTTCCGGCACTTGGCTGGGTGAAGTGCCGGAAAAATAATTGGAGGTGATATCACGATGACTGAAGAAATTTATTTCAGGGGTGTTCATAATGTGACGGAATTTACGCGCAATGAATTATTCGTCTCTTTTCGTCAGGGAGGATATCAATTAAGTGAAGCTTCGTTCTACAAAAAGGTTGAAGATATGGTCAATGATGGTGAGATAGTAAGGGTGGGACGTAATCATTATTGTTTGCCGAATGATAAGCGGCAGGTGTACCGTCATGACTATTCGGAATTGGCGGAAGAAGTGGCATTGCAACTAGAGGAACAATATCCATATTTGAATTTTACAATATTTGAATTTGTTCAAATGAATGATTTCGTAAATCATTTAGTGGCTCATAATGTTATATTCCTATCAGTAGAATCAGATATTATGGAATTTGTTTTTGATACATTAAAGGAGAAATATCCTGGAAAAGTGCTTATCAATCCAACGGCAGATATCTACCATCAGTATTGGTCGGATAACATGATTGTAATTGTAAAGCTTATAACAGAAGCACCAAAAGGACAGGAAAAATCGTGGCATACAAGATTGGAGAAGCTATTAGTAGACATTATGTCAGAACCGTTACTTCTGGCATCTATAAGTGAGTCAGAATATCCGGGTGTATATATGGATGCTTTTGCAAGATACTATATTGATGAAAATTGTTTGTTTCGATATGCAAATCGAAGAAAGAGCGCAAAGAAAATAAAGAAACTGCTACATGATAAAACGGATATTATATTAAAAACAAAGGAGTAGGTGCAAATGCTTTTGGACTTCTTGAAGCTTTGGCAAGGGTGAGGATGCCATTTATTTTTAAAGGTGGTACCTGCCTTATGATGCTAATGGATAAGCCACGTCGATTATCTACAGATATTGATATTATTGTGGAACCAGGGACTGATTTGGATGATTACTTAGAAAAAGCATCTGCTATATTTCCATTTCAGATGGTGGAAGAACAGAAGAGAGTCGGAAAAAACAATATAGAAAAGCGGCATTTTAAATTTACTTATGATTCACCAATTAACAATAAACAATTTTATATATTATTGGATGTGCTATTTGAAAATAATCATTATGCAGAAGTTGAGACAAAGGAAATAAGAAATGATTTACTACTGACAGAAGAAGAGTATCTAACAGTTAAAATTCCGAGTGCAGATTGTATTCTTGCAGATAAACTGACTGCATTTGCTCCTCATACGACAGGTGTCGAACTTAATAAAGGTAAGGATATGGAAGTAATGAAGCAGCTTTATGACGTGTGTTCTTTAATAGAGGTTTTTAAAGAATGCGATGTTGTAAAGCGTACATATGAACCGATTGCGTTGGCGGAGATTGCATACCGTGGAATAAATGCAACACCAACGGACTGCTTATGGGATAGCTTTGAGTCAGCTTTATGTATTGCGTCACGAGGCAAGGTCGGAGCAGAGGAGTATCCGATATATGTTAAAGGTATACGTGACTTACGTGGACATATTTATGCAGAAAACTATAGTCCGGAAATTGCAGCAGGGAGAGCAACCATGGTTATGTACATGGTAATGTGTTTGTTGACAGATACAGAGTTTGAAAAGGTGAGGGACTTCCGGGAATATGCCAATCATAAATTAGTGCATGAAAAGTTATTGACTCTTCGTTACTTGAAAAAGGCAAATCCAGAGGCCTATGCTTATGTGGTGAAGACTGATGAGATAATGAAATAAAATGATACTTGAAGAATTAATATCAAAAGCTAATCTTTGAATAAATATTTTTTGAATTTAAGTGACTCTTGACACATTTTCCCCGTCTATTAGGGTGAAAGGCCTTAATACAAAGGAGGAGAAGCCTATGGATGATAAACAGATATTAGATTTATATTGGGAGCGCTCCGAAGCTGCTATATCCGAAACTTCAAAAAAATACGGAAAGTATTGCAGATACATAGCCTTTAATATTCTTCACAATGACGAAGACAGCGAGGAATGTGTAAATGATACTTATTTAAGAGCTTGGAACAGCATACCGCCTAACCGTCCATCTGTTCTAAAAACTTTTTTAGGGAAGATTACTCGCAACTTATCTTTGGACAGGTACGAACTGCTCAATGCAAAGAAACGTAATGGCGGGCAAATGCCATTGATTTTTGATGAAATACAAGAGTGCATACCATCGTTGGATAGTACAGAAAACATTGTTGAAGAAATTGCTCTAACGGATATTCTCAACCGCTTTCTTTCTTCCCTGTCATTAGAACAGCGAAAAATCTTTATGAGAAGATATTGGTATTTATCGCCCATTAAAGAAATTGCAACGGAATATGGTATGAGCGAGAGCAAAATCAAGATGTCATTATTTCGTTCAAGGAACGAACTCAAAAAATTGTTAGAGAAAGAAGGTATCTCTGTATGAAAGAAAAGAAACTTTTAAGGGCATTGGGAAATGTCGATAATCAGTATATTAAAGAAGCTGAACCTATGAAAAAAACAAGTAAAATAACTAATCGGCAAAAATGGGTGTCTGTTGCTGCTTGCTTCGTACTCGTTGCTGTGATTGGAGTGGGAGTTTTTCAAAGCAAACTGTTTGGTACAAAAAACGATATTGCCACGCTGGATAGTGGAGAAACAATTACTTTTGTTAAAAATGACTTATCACAATCTTCAATTGACTTAAATGTAACAACAAGACCTTTGAGCGATGCTGAAATTGAAATGCTTTTTGCAGACTTGCCTGTTACCGCAGATGCTTACTTTGATGCTGACAATCATAATATTCTGGGTTTTGAGGGAAAAATTGGTGATACAAGAATGGTAGTTTCTAAACAGGGTGTAAATCTATTAGATACTATCATTGATGGAAATACAATCACTTCAAGTGTAGACGGCGTTGATATCAATGCAGGATATTTCGTAACAAAGTCAAATAGTCAAGGTATCAAAACCGTAATATATTATGCAACCTTTGATATTGGAGAGAACACTATTTATGTAGAGTATTCTGGCACTGAAAATGAAAGTGAAACTGTAAAGAACAACTTGGTAGACACAATTTTGCAGTTGATTGAGAACGGTGCATTTGATTTGAGTCAAATCCAAGAATAATCTGCAAATTTCATATACTAAGAACTTGATGTAACGCCTATACCCTTAAAAATATTTGGCTTCGGTATGCTGTATTGTGTGGTGTATCTTCCTTCTTAAGATGGCACATTATTTCTTTGCTGTGGTTACAAATGCACCAATTACATATTATGGAACGGTGTGCATTGTGCTGTTTGGATTAATGTGGAGTATAGTCATGGAATTGAAGCAGGAATTAAAAGAATACCTTTTGGGGTTTCCACAGGAATATTGGCTTGTTCCGTGTTCTAATAGTTCAAGATATAACAAGGTGTTTCGTTTTATATGGTTAGTAGGCGTCGTTTTAGAAATGATATTTTTATTAATGATTAAATGAGGGATGAGTCTTTGATAAAAGTTATATTTTATTTTTTACTTGTAAGTATAGGAGCAGGTTTGGTGCAGATGAAAATACCGCTGTTTGGTCGTCATGGCAAGCGGTGGGAAGAACAAAATTATGCACAGCGGTTTGGCGGTATCTTTTTTCCAGTATTCATTGCGCTTGTAGTTATCTTTTTATTTAATGAGTATAAGACGGCTCAATTACCCACTTTGAATGAAGAAATGCTGATGAATGGAGCGGAGTATTGTTTGGTAACTGATCTGAATGAGATAGGAGATGCGGATTATGCTTATGAGATAAAAAGCGGAAGCTCACAAGAGGAGATTTGCGGAATTATATCAAGTATATGTATAGACTTAAAAAGGGAAGATGATTTGGTAAATGCCAGATATGAAAACGGAGAATATATTATCATCAGCAATGGCATAACAATAGGACGGGCTGTCATAAATGACAAAGCAACAACAGATTTGTTGAAAATATACTTTTGCGACTAACAGTGGATGAGCGTTTCTGTGTAACTTTAGGCGAGAATATCAAAAAATTTTCGTTCTGTTCACATTAACTGCTATATATTCGTTGAAGAATTTGCTATAAAATAAGTGGTTAAGGATACCTGTTAGCCCATAACACGAAAGGCGATGTTATGTATGCGTATGTAAGCTCAGTAACAATTCTGTCTTTCTGCTAACGACAAGGCTTCCTATGACGTGACGTAGATTATAAAAGATATTAAAGAATGGATTACATCATGGAACGAGTAGTACAATTTTTAAAAGAAGCAAGACAGTCTATGCTTGATGCTTATCCTTCTTTAACTATGGAAAAGTAAGAGGATTGCGTGATGTAATAGATTATCGTACAATGGATTATTATCAAAGAAGATATATGGCAGGAAAGGAACAGCAAACCAACCAAAGTGAAATAAAATTATGAGCAGTAAAGCAGAAAGCAGAAGAAAAAGTATCGGGATGACATCCGGCTCTTTATGGAAGAACATCTTCCTCTTTAGCATACCGTTGATGTGTTCTCAGATATTAGAAGTATTATTTAATTTAAGTGATGTAGCAATTGTAGGAAAATATGCAGGATATATCCCCCTGGGGTCGGTTGGCTCGACCACGCTGTTGGTGTCCTTATTTACCGGCTTCCTGATTGGAATGGGTGGCGGCGTCAATGTAAGAGTAGCACATAAACTGGGCGTAGGCGATGCGAAGGGAACGGAAGAAACCGTGCACACGGCGGCATTGATTTGTCTGGTGGCAGGACTTATACTGTGCCTGATATGTAATATATTTGCGGAGCCATTTTTAAACATTTTACATACAAAATCAGAGTTTATGGATGGTGCAGTACTATATTTTCGGATCTATGCACTGGGGCTTCCGGCACTTGCAATTTACAATTTTGGAAATGGTGTTTTAAGTGCATCCGGCGAGACGAAGCTTCCACTTATTTATCTGAGCATTGCCGGTGTGTTAAATGTGTTATTAAATCTTTTCTTTGTTATCCAGTGTAATATGGCAGCAGGCGGAGTGGCAATTGCCAGCGTTATTGCTCAGTATGTGTCAGCTATTTTGGTGGTTTCTCATCTGTGCCGGAGAAAGGATAGCTGCAGGCTCTATTTTTCCAGACTGCGTTTTCACAAGGAAGCGGCGAAAAGTGTGCTGATGCTTGGCGTTCCGGGCGGAATGCAGAATGCAATCTTTGCAATTGCAAATCTTTTTGTGCAGACCGGAGTCAACTCCTTTGATGCGGTTATGGTGTCCGGCAATTCAGCGGCAATCAATGCAGATACGCTGATTTTTAATATTATGACAGCATTTTATACGGCATGCGCCAGTTTCATGGGACAGAATATGGGGGCAGGAAACAGGGAACGCATGATAAAAAGTTACCGCATCAGTTTATTGTATTCGTTTCTGGCAGGCGCAATTTTTGGTGGGCTGCTGGTGGTTTTCGGAAGACAGTTCCTGTCTCTTTTTGCCAACAAACCGGAGGTAATTGAAGCCGGAATGGAGCGGATTAAGATTATGGGATTTTCCTATGCACTTTCCGCATTTATGGACTGCACTATTGCGGCATCCCGCGGAATTGGAAAGAGCATTGTGCCGACCATTATTGTTATCATGGGCTCCTGCGTATTCCGTGTAATCTGGGTATATACGATTTTTGCATATTTTGGAACCATTGCATCCTTATATCTTTTGTATGCATTTTCCTGGTCGATTACAGCAATTGCCGAGATTATTTATTTCAAAGTATGCTTCCGGAAGCTTCGGATAGCGGCATAGAACCATAGAGTCATGGAAGAAAGTAAAAAAGAAAGCGGAAGAGAGAAAGAAAAATGGAAGAAAGACGTTCGGAAAATACAACGCTTTGCTATATAGAAAAGGAAAATTGCTACCTGATGATGCACCGGGTGAAGAAAAGCCATGATGTAAATAAAGATAAATGGGTTGGTGTTGGCGGTCATTTTGAAGCAGGAGAATCTCCGGAAGAATGTCTGCTTCGGGAAGTAAAAGAAGAAACCGGGCTTACCTTGGATTCTTACCGGCTGCGGGGCGTGGTCACTTTTGATTCCGATGCGTGGCCGACAGAATATATGTTTCTTTATACGGCAGATGAATTCCACGGTACGATGACCGAGTGCAACGAAGGAACACTGGAATGGGTGCCAAAGGAAGAAGTATATGACCTGCCAATCTGGGAGGGTGATAAGATATTTTTCCGGCTGTTAGAAGAGAGGGAGAGCTTTTTTTCACTGAAATTATCCTATCAGGGAGATACTTTGACCCATGCCATATTAGATGGGACAACCCGATTGAAATAAAAGTAAATTATAAGTAGAAATAAGCAACCAGATACCATTAATTAGTAAAACTAATTAGTGGTATTACTATATATAATTGGTTTTTATAAGCAAATGACGTTATAATGTAAGTAGCATTGAGCAGTGCCAGACCTTATAAGCAGTCCGTTGGGCTGCTGGCAGTCCAAACGGGCTGATTAAAAGGTCTGATAGGGCGAAAGCCCGTAGTATGGAAATGCGAAGCATTTCCATACTTGCACTGAAAAAATAAAGAGCAAGATAAAGAATAATTTCAGGAGGAAGAACAATGGATTACAAGAACGCAGGCGTGGATATTGAGGCAGGATATAAGTCCGTAGAACTGATGAAGGAGCATGTAAAGAAGACCATGCGTCCAGAGGTTCTTGGAGGACTGGGCGGATTTTCCGGAGCATTTTCATTAGAGAAGATTAAAGAAATGGAAGAACCGGTACTGTTATCCGGAACAGATGGCTGTGGCACGAAAGTAAAGCTCGCCATGATTATGGACAAGCATGATACCATCGGTATTGATGCAGTAGCAATGTGTGTAAATGATATTGCCTGTGCAGGTGGAGAACCATTATTCTTCTTAGATTATATTGCATGTGGTAAGAATTATCCGGAGAAAATTGCAGCCATCGTAAAAGGTGTAGCAGAAGGATGTCTTCAGTCTGATGCGGCATTAATTGGTGGAGAGACCGCAGAGCATCCTGGTCTGATGGCAGAGGATGAATATGACCTGGCTGGATTTGCAGTAGGTGTATGTGATAAGAAAGATATGATTACCGGCGAGACCCTGGCAGACGGTGATGTTCTGATTGGTATGGCATCAACCGGAGTACATTCCAATGGATTTTCACTGGTTCGTAAAATCTTTACTATGGATAAAGAAACCCTTGATACATACCATGAAGAACTGGGAACTACTTTGGGAGAAGCATTACTTGCACCAACCAGAATTTATGTAAAAGCACTGCGTGCCATCAAAGATGCCGGCATCCGTGTAAAAGCCTGCAGCCATATCACAGGCGGTGGTTTCTATGAAAATGTTCCACGTATGCTTCCGGAAGGAAAACATGCAGTGATTGAAAAGAACAGCTATCCGATTCCACCAATCTTTACCCTGATGGCAAAAGAAGGAAATGTAGAAGAGAAAATGATGTACAATACCTACAACATGGGACTTGGTATGGTACTTGCAGTTGCACCGGAAGATGTAGATAAAACCATGGAAGCAATCAAATCTGCCGGAGACAAGCCATATGTTGTTGGTAAGATTGAAAACGGAGAAAAGGGTGTTACATTATGCTAAAAGTTGCAGTATTAGTATCCGGTGGTGGAACCAATCTTCAGGCAATTATCGATGCCATGGATAATGGAACCATTACCAATGCAAAGATAGAAGTGGTAATCAGTAATAATCCGAATGCCTATGCCTTAGAGCGTGCAAGAAAACATAATATCAAGGCACTTTGCATTTCTCCGAAATCCTATGAGAACCGGGCGGCATTCAATGCTGATTTCTTAGAAAAATTGAATGAATATAAAGTAGATTTGGTTGTGCTGGCAGGATTTTTGGTGGTAATTCCACCGGAAATGATTGCACAGTACCGCAACCGGATAATCAATATTCATCCATCCCTGATTCCATCTTTCTGTGGAACAGGCTTCTATGGATTAAAAGTCCACGAAGGAGCACTTTCCCGTGGAGTGAAGGTAACAGGAGCTACGGTGCATTTTGTGGATGAAGGAACAGATACCGGCCCAATCATTTTACAGAAAGCAGTTGCAGTTGAAGAGGATGATACACCGGAGATTCTGCAGCGTCGTGTGATGGAACAGGCAGAGTGGAAAATTATGCCACAGGCAATTGATTTAATTGCCAATGGAAGAGTAAAAGTCGAAGACGGGAAAGTGAAGATTCTTCCAAAAGCAGACCATTAGAATTGAGTGAAAATAAATAAAGATTAAGTAGAAATGAATGAAAAATAGAAGAAAAATAACCGGATTAGGAGGAACAGCATGAAAGTATTAGTAGTTGGAAGCGGCGGAAGAGAGCATGCAATTGTGACAAGCGTAGCAAAGAGCAGCCGTGTAGATAAGATTTACTGTGCACCGGGCAATGCCGGAATCGGACAGCTGGCAGAATGTGTGAACATTGGAGCCATGGAATTTGACAAGCTGGTAGCTTTTGCAAAGGAGAAAGAGATTGATTTTACCATCGTAGGAATGGATGATCCATTGGTCGGTGGAATTGTAGATGTATTTGAAGCAGAAGGATTAAAAGTATTCGGACCGAGAAAGAATGCTGCAATCTTAGAGGGATCCAAAGCATTTTCCAAAGATTTGATGAAGAAATATAACATTCCGACCGCAGGATATGAGACCTTTGATGACCCGAAAAAGGCATTGGAGTATCTGGAAACTGCAAAAATGCCAATCGTATTAAAGACAGACGGACTGGCACTTGGTAAAGGTGTTCTGATTTGTAACACCTTAGAGGAAGCGAAAGCCGGAGTAAAAGAAATCATGGAAGATAAGAAATTTGGTTCTGCCGGCAACCATATGGTAGTAGAAGAGTTCATGACAGGCCGTGAAGTATCCGTGCTTTCTTTCGTAGATGGCAAGACCATTAAGATTATGTCTTCCGCACAGGACCACAAACGTGCCAAAGATGGAGACCAGGGCTTAAATACCGGTGGAATGGGTAACTTCTCTCCAAGTCCTTTCTATACGAAAGAAGTAGATGATTTCTGTAAGAAATATATCTATCAGGCAACTGTAGATGCCATGGCAGCAGAAGGAAGACCATTTGTAGGTGTTATTTTCTTCGGTCTGATGCTGACAGAGGATGGACCAAAGGTATTAGAGTACAATGCCCGTTTTGGTGACCCGGAGGCTCAGGTAGTTCTTCCGAGAATGAAAAATGACATCATTGATGTAATGGAAGCCTGCGTAGACGGTAAATTAGATACCATTGATTTACAGTTTGAAGATAATGCAGCCGTATGCGTTGTTCTTGCATCTGACGGATATCCGGTGGCATATGAAAAAGGATTTGAAATCAAAGGCCTTGAGAACTTTGATGGCAAAGAAGGTTACTACTGTTTCCATGCCGGAACCAAGTTAAATGAGGAAGGAAAAATTGTAACCAACGGAGGCCGTGTACTTGGCATCACAGCCAAGGGAGCTACTTTAAAAGAAGCAAGAGCCAATGCTTATAAGGCAACGGAGTGGGTAGACTTCGATAACAAGTATATGCGCCATGACATTGGAAAAGCCATAGATGAAGCATAAAGTTAAAGAATGATTTAATAAAATAGAAAAATAAAAAGATAAGAAAAAGTATCCGTAAAAAACAGAAAAATTTACGGGTACTTTTTCTATACTTAAAAATGCAATGCAATAAAGAGACGAGAATCAATGACGAATTCTTGAAATTAAAACAAGACATAATAAATTTTAATAAAATAAAAACCAATCATACTACGATAATTCAATTCATATTAGAACAGACCGGTTCATATTGGGATAGACCAATTCTTCCGCCCATCCCCCAGTCCGGCACATTCCCTTCTTCTAAAAAATAATAAAATCAGAAAACAAATTAACATAAATCTTAAAAGAAAGATTTTAAGATTACATAATGTATAAAATAACAAAAAATGATAAGACAACTTGCAGGAGAAAAAGAAAATGAACAAGCTGCAATCATAAATTTGTAATGTTAAATTTTCTACTCTTGCGCTTGGTGGGATTATCCGATACAATATTAATTTAGAATATACTCTAAACAGTGAAAAAACTAGCGCAGGAGGTGCCGCAGCATGAGTCTGGCAGATAAAATTTTTATCGATATGTGTCAGGATATATTGGACAACGGGGTAAGTACAGAAGGAGAAAAGGTCCGCCCACATTGGGAGGATGGAACCAGTGCTTATACAATTAAGAAATTTGGTGTGGTAAACAGGTATGATTTATCCAAGGAATTTCCGGCAATTACATTACGAAAGACAGCAATCAAGAGCTGTACCGATGAGATGTTATGGATCTGGCAGTTGAAGTCCAATAATGTCAATGACTTACACAGCCATGTCTGGGATGAATGGGCAGATGAGACAGGCTCCATTGGAAAAGCATATGGCTACCAGATGGGAGTAAAGCATAAATATAAGGAAGGAATGTTTGATCAGGTAGACCGTGTGATTTATGACCTTAAGAACAATCCTTTCAGCAGAAGAATCATGACCAACATATATGTACATCAGGATTTAAGTGAGATGCATCTTTATCCATGCGCATACAGCATGACTTTTAATGTAACCCAGAAGAAGGGGGACGACAAGCTGACTTTGAATGCAATTTTAAATCAGCGTTCCCAGGATATCTTAGCTGCCAATAACTGGAATGTCTGCCAGTATGCAGTATTGATGCATATGCTGGCACAGGTATGTGATATGCGTGTGGGAGAGTTAGTGCATGTGATTGCAGATGCACATATTTATGACCGGCATATTCCTATTATAAAGGAACTGATTCAAAGACCGACGTATGACGCACCGACATTCTGGCTGAATCCGGATGTAAAGGATTTCTATGAATTTACCAGAAATGATGTACGTCTTGATAATTATGTGACAGGACCACAGATTCAGGATATTCCAATCGCAATATAAAAGGAGCAGGTGAAAGAGATGAATTTAATCGCAGCAGTAGATGCTAATTGGGCAATTGGCTATAAGAATAAATTACTGGTAAGCATTCCGGATGATATGAAATTTTTCCGTCAGACCACAACCGGGAAAGTGGTAGTCATGGGACGTAAGACCTTGGAAAGCTTTCCAAATGGACAGCCTCTTAAGAACCGTGTCAATATTGTACTGACCAGTGATAAGAATTATAAAGTGAAGGATGCCATTGTGGTGCATGATTTAGACGAACTGCATAAAGAGTTAGAGCAGTATAACAGTGAGGATGTCTATGTCATTGGCGGTGAAAGCATTTACCGTCAGCTTTTGGATGAGTGCGATGTAGCGCATATTACTAAGATTGACTATGCATATGATGCAGATGCCTATTTCCCGAATCTGGATGAAAAGGAAGAATGGCAGATTACAGAAGACAGTGATGAACAGACCTATTTTGATCTGGAGTATTACTTCTTAAAATATGAAAGAATAAGATAAGCAGAAAGAAACGTGTAAGAAATGAATAATCTTATTTTCAGTTTAAATACCACCATGCCAATCTTTCTTGTGATGGTAATCGGTTATATCTTAAAGCAGATTGGTATGCTCAATGATAATTTTGTGACGGTGGCGAATAAGTTTAATTTTAAGGTGACCTTGCCATTTATGTTATTTCGGGATATTTCTACGGTAAATATCCGGGAAATCTTTGATTTGAAATATGTGCTTTTCTGTGCACTGGCAAGTACCGCCTGTTTCTGGGTAATCTGGGGAGCCACAAAGCTTTTTGTAAAGGATAAATCCATCCGTGGTGCATTTGTGCAAAGCTCCTTCCGGAGCAGTGCCGCAGTCATGGGACTTGCCTTTATTGAAAATATTTATGGCAGTTCTGCCATGGGACCATTGATGATTATCGGGGCAGTGCCGCTTTATAATATCTTTTCTGTTATTGTACTGACCTTTGAAGCCAATGAAGATGGAGCGGGAGAAGAGGCAGTACATGGTGGCAGAATCAAGAAAGCATTTCTTAACATATTAAAGAATCCGATTATCCTTGGAATTGCCTTTGGTATGGTGGCAGCATTATTGTCCCTTGATTTTCCTACCATGGTAGATAAGACCATTGATAATGTGGCAAAGATGGCAACACCACTGGCGTTGATTGCACTGGGTGCAGGCTTTGAGGGAAGAAAAGCCCTGGCAAAAATCAGACCGACCCTTGCAGCATCTGCAATCAAGCTTGTGATACAGCCGCTTTTATTACTTCCGGTGGCAGCAGCCTTGGGATTTACCGGAGAAAAAATGATTGCAATTCTGATTATGCTTGCATCACCGACTACACCAAGCTGCTATATTATGGCAAAGAACATGAAAAATGATGGTGTGCTGACAGCAAGTATTATTGTGACAACAACGCTTTTGGGAGCATTTACCTTAACTGGCTGGATTTTTATCCTTAAGACCATGGGATTGATATAGAGGAGGATGTTAGATGGATATTACAGGAAGAAAATTATTTGTAAAGGCGATGATGGAAGAAGGCGTGGATACCATATTTGGTTATCCGGGCGGAATGGTCACCGACCTTTTTGATGAATTATATAAACAGGATGATATTCACCTGGTGCTTCCCAGACATGAGCAGGGACTGATTCATGAGGCAGAAGGATATGCGAGAGCTACCGGAAAGCCGGGCGTATGCCTGGTAACCAGCGGACCGGGTGCCACCAATATTATTACAGGACTCGCAGATGCGCATTTTGACAGCATTCCGCTTGTTTGCATTACCGGTCAGGTGCCACTTCCGTTGATTGGAAATGATGCCTTTCAGGAGGTTGATATTGTAGGAATGACCCGTTCCATAACAAAATACGGCGTAACCGTTCGGGACAGAAAAGATTTGGGAAAAATAATCCGCATGGCATTTCACATTGCAACCACCGGAAAACCGGGACCGGTTCTTGTGGATATCCCAAAGGATATCCAGTTAGAGAGTGGACCATCCGATTATCCAAAGAGTGTGCAGATTCGTGGTTACAAGCCAAATGAAGGCGTACATATCGGACAGTTGAAAAAGGCATATAAGCTTTTAAAGAGTGCCAAGAAACCATTGATTCTCGCCGGAGGCGGAATCAACATTGCCCGTGCCAATGATATTTTTGATGAATTTGTTACTAAAATGCAGGTGCCGGTTGTTACCACCATTATGGGAAAAGGAGCCATTGGCACATCCAATCCTTATTATATGGGAAACTGCGGTATGCATGGAAGATATGCAGCCAATATGGCAGTTTCTGAGTGTGATGTATTATTTTCCATTGGAACGAGATTCAATGACCGCATTACCGGCGATTTGAATGAGTTTGCACCAAAGGCAAAAATTGTTCATGTAGATGTGGATACAGCATCCATTTCCAGAAACGTTGTGGTGGATGTACCGGTAGTAGCAGATGCAAGAACCGCACTGGAAAAATTATCAGAGTGGGCAGAACCGAAGAAAACAACAGCCTGGATAACCCGCATTGAGGAATGGAACAAAGAAAATCCTCTGGAAATGCGAAGAGATAAGGGACTTTCCCCACAGATGATTATGGAAGGAATCAATGAGCATTTCAAAGGAGCCATTATTGCAACAGATGTTGGGCAGCATCAGATGTGGGCAACCCAGTATCTTGAGATGGAACGTGGCGGAACCTTTATTACATCAGGGGGCCTTGGAACAATGGGCTTTGGATTCCCGGCAGCAGTCGGAGCAAAAATCGGCTGTCCGGAAAAAGAGGTTATCTGTATCACCGGAGATGGTGGATTCCAGATGAATATGCAGGAAATGGCAACGGCAGTATGCCAGGATGCACCGGTAATTGTCTGCATTTTAAATAATTTTTATCTTGGCATGGTTCGCCAGCAGCAGCAGCTTTTCTACGGAAAACGTTATTCTGCAACCTGCCTGCGTCAGCATAAGGAATGTCCGAGCAACTGTAAGGGACCGGGAAAAGACTGCCCGGTATATGAACCGGATTTTGTGAAATGGGCAGAAAGCTATGGCGCAAAGGGTATTCGTGTAACGAACACCGAAGAAATGAATGCAGCCTTCGAAGAGGCAAAGAAGAATAAAAAGACTTCTACCGTAATAGAATTTATGATTGCAACAGAGGACATTGTACTTCCGATGGTTAAGAGTGGAACTGCAATGAGCCAGATGATTTTGAAATAGGAGGAACGTTGGTATGAAAAACAGATGGATTGCATTATATGTAGAAAACCAGGTTGGTGTACTGGCGAAGGTTTCCGGACTTTTTTCCGGCAAATCCTATAACCTCCAGAGTCTTACCGTAGGAACCACGGAAGATGAGAGTATGTCCCGTATGACAATCTGTGTAACCAGTGATGATATTACATTTGAACAGATTAAGAAGCAGTTAAACAGTATGATAGAGGTCATTAAGGTAATTGATTTAACCAATGTACCAATCCATATGAAAGAGATTCTTTTTGCAAAAGTGCTGCATTGCAGCGTGGAAGATAAAGAGGAGGTATTTCAGATTGCAACAACCTTTAAAGTAGATGTGGCAGATATTGGGGAAGACAGTGTATTGTTAGAGTGCAAGCTGACAGAACGCCGCAACAATGAACTGATAGCTCTTTTAAAACGCCGCTTCAGGACCATCGAAGTAGTGCGTGGCGGGGCAGTAGCCATTGAATCAATCAGCACATCCTGCCGGTAATATTAAATACCGGGAATATGGGAAGTCCGTAATGCGGAATTCCCATATTTTTTATAATCTTTTTTTCAACAGTGCAATAAACTTCTCAAACTGCAATGGTGTTCCCTGAATTTCCTGTACCTTCAGGCGGTTCTTTTCATTGAAGCCTACAAGAATATCATGATTTGCTTCTGCTAAGTAGTCGATGATACCGTCGATATCGGATTTTAAGTTCTTCGGACACTGGATGTATAAGTGCTTTTTCGCAGAGATACACAGCGTATAGGAGATACTGAAATGGTACCAGAAGAACTTGTGCAGCGTGGAATGTTTATAAAGCCAGATGATTTCCTGAATCGGAACAAAGGCAATTCCATCCGTAGAGATTTCAATAAAGAAATGCTCGGTAATAAACATATCTTCCGTAGCCAGCTGTGGCAGTGTCGCCAGTTCTTCTTCTGCCTGCATAAGAAGAGTCTTCGGAGAACCGAACCGGGCAAGCTGCTGGCAGGGCGGTGACAGCCATGGAAAATGAATGTATACAAAATAACATATGATACTGAAAATGGCATAAAGTCCACTGCATGCAAAAAGCAGAATCAGAAAGATACTGAAGCCGTAACGGAAACCGGGCTCACTGATATAATAGGAGGAGCTTTCTCCGTAAATACCGCTGTCTGTCCAGTTCAAATCTGCTGCAATTTTAGAAAGCAGGGTATGGTAGGATTTGGTTGCGGTCTGGATTTTGGCATGAACGGTTACTTTGTTAATATTCGGAAGTCCCTCTTCACTGGTCTTCGGAGAGAGCAGTACGATATTACAGCACCCATCCTGAATCGTATAGTAGTAATATCCATGGGTCTGCCCTAAGACTTCCTGTGTGTATCCGGTAAATTTTAAATCCGTCAGCGTAATACTGACATACCGGTCATTCTCTTTATATAATTTATCAAGAGAAGTTTTTTCGTTGATAACCTTCGGACTTAAGATGGTGCCGATGGGAAAGATAATCCAAAGAACAATCAACAGTATCATATATAGAATCGGCGAAAAAAGCTTATGCCGGTAAAGATTTTTGATGTGGTTGGATATATAGTGGTCTAATTGGTTTGTCATAATTCCTCCCAGTAGTGTTATGATTTTAAGTATAAAGTTTTAGGGAAAAATAATCAAGCCTTAGGGAGCGACTACTTGCTTTTATCAGGGAAAATTGTTAGTATTACAGAAGAATAGGACAGAAAGAGTGGTTGTGTGGAAGCATATACAGAATTTGCAACAGTTTATGATACATTTATGGACAATGTCCCTTACGAAGCATGGAAAAAATATCTGGTGGACATATTAAAAGCAGAGGGGATAAAAGATGGCCTGCTTTTGGAACTTGGCTGTGGAACCGGAAGGATGACGAGACTTTTAGCGGCAGAAGGTTATGATATGATTGGGGTGGACAATTCCGAGGAAATGCTTTCGGTAGCCAGAGAATATACCATGGAAAATACAGAGATACTGTATCTTCTTCAGGATATGCGGGAGTTTGAATTGTATGGAACCATCCGGGCAGTAGTAAGTGTCTGCGATTCCATGAATTATATCATGTCAGAAGAGGATTTGAGACAGGTATTTTCCCTGGTCAATAATTATCTCGACCCGGGCGGAATCTTTATTTTCGATATGAATACCAGATATAAATATGAGGAACTCTTAGGAGACAACAGCTTCTGCGAGACCAGAGAGGACAGCAGCTTTATCTGGGAAAATTATTATGACCCGGAGGAACAGGTCAATCAGTATGATTTAACACTTTTTATCAAAGAAGAGGATGATTTGTTCCGGAGATATGAAGAAACACATTTTCAGCGGGCGTATGAGATAGAAACCGTACGAAAATTAATCGAAGAAGCCGGTATGAAATGGGAAGGTGTCTTTGACGTAGAGACGGGAAAAGAACCGACAGCCTGCAGTGAACGGATTTATATCATCGCAAGAGAACAGGGGAAATAAGAAGAAAGAGGAAGAAGAAATGTCAGATTATATGGTGAGAGCAACAGCCGCAGATGGACAGATTCGTGCATTTGCGATTACATCAAAAGAGATGACGGAGGAAGCAAGAGTCCGTCATAACAGCAGCCCGATTGTAACAGCAGCATTAGGACGTGCCATGAGCGCAGCAGCAATGATGGGCAGCATGATGAAGGGAGAAAAAGACCTTCTGACCCTGCAGATTCAGGGCGATGGTCCGATGCATGGCCTTACGGTAACTGCCAATGCTAACGGGGGTGTAAAAGGCTATCCGGGCGTGGCAGATGTGATATTGCCACCCAATGCAGCCGGTAAATTAAATGTAGGCGGAGCCATTGGAAATGGTGTTTTAAGTGTCATAAAAGACATGGGATTAAAAGATCCGTATGTGGGACAGACAGAGCTTCAGACCGGAGAAATCGCAGAGGATTTAACCTATTATTTTGCAGTATCCGAGCAGGTACCATCTTCCGTGGGTTTAGGAGTTCTCATGAATAAGGACAATACAGTGCGTCAGGCAGGCGGGTTTATCATTCAGCTGATGCCGTTTACAGAGGACGCAGTCATTGATGCCCTGGAGCAGAAAATCGCACAGATAGCATCTGTAACAGAAATGTTGGAAAAGGGTATGACACCGGAAATGATTTTAGGGGAAATCTTAGGAGAGATGAAGCTTGAAATCAATGATACGATGCCGGTTGCCTTCCGCTGTGACTGTTCCAAAGAACGTGTGGCAAAAGCACTGGCAAGCTTAAGCAAGAAAGATTTGGATGATTTAATCAAGGATGAAGAACCGATTGAAGTAAAATGTCATTTCTGCAATGAGAATTATGTATTCAGTCCGGATGATTTAAGGGAGATAAGAAAATGAGAGATGGATTTATCAAAGTAGCAGCAGTAACACCAAAAGTAGTAGTCGCAGATCCGGTAGAAAATACCATTCGAATAAAAGCGGCAGTAATGGAAGCAGCAGCAAACGGAGCCAAAGTCATTGTGTGCCCGGAGCTTTGCATTACCGGATATACCTGTGGAGATTTATTCTTACAGGAGACTTTATTAAGAAGCGCAAGGGAGCGGCTGGTATGGCTGGCAAAGGAACTCGGTGCTTTGGATGCCGTTGTATTTGTTGGTCTGCCCCTGATGCATGAAGGCAAGCTTTATAATGTGGCAGCAGCTTTAAACAAAGGCGAGATTATCGGCATCGTGCCAAAGACCCATATTCCAAATTACAATGAATTCTATGAAGCAAGATATTTTTCTCCGGGAAAAGAAGAAGCAGAGGGTGTAGATATTGCACCGGCTTATCATGTACCGATGGGAAGCCACATTTTGTTCCAGTGTGATGATGTATTGCCGGAGCTGGTAATCGGTGTGGAAATCTGCGAGGATGTATGGACACCGAACCCGCCGAGTATTTCCCATGCTCTGGCAGGAGCAACTTTAATCGTAAATCTTTCTGCCAGTGATGAGACAACCGGAAAGGATATTTACCGGAGAGAGCTTGTTGCAGGACAGTCTGCCCGTCTGCTCTGCGGTTATATCTATGCCAGTGCCGGAGATGGAGAATCCACACAGGATGTAGTATATTCCGGTCATAATATCATTGCAGAAAACGGAGTGGTTTTAGCAGAATCCGAACGTTTTACCAATGAGACGGTATATTCTGAAATTGATATGGAACGTCTGGTATCCGAAAGACGGAGAATGAGCACTTTTGCAGCAGGCAGCAGAAGCAAGGATTATCTTAGATTTTCTTTCTTTATTGATAAATCAGATACCACACTGAGCCGTTTTGTGGATCCGGCGCCATTCGTTCCGGGCAATAAGGGCAAGCGTGATAAACGTTGTGAAGAGATTTTAGCTATTCAGTCCATGGGACTTAAGAAACGGTTAGAGCATACCAGATGTAAATGCGCAGTGGTAGGCATTTCCGGTGGACTGGATTCCACACTGGCACTTCTGGTTACGGTACAGGCGTTTGACCGGCTGAAGCTTCCGAGAGAGCAGATATATGCAGTTACCATGCCGGGCTTTGGAACCACTGACCGTACCTATGAGAATGCATTAAGTCTCATTCGCTGTCTTGGCGCAAAGCTGATAGAAGTAGATATCAAAGAGGCAGTACGCATTCATTTCCGGGATATTGGTCAGGATGAGAGTGTACATGATGTCACTTATGAAAATGGACAGGCAAGGGAACGTACCCAGATTCTGATGGACATTGCCAATAAGAATAATGGTATGGTAATCGGAACCGGAGATATGTCAGAGCTGGCATTGGGCTGGGCTACCTATAACGGTGACCATATGTCCATGTATGGAGTGAATGCATCCGTACCGAAGACGCTGGTGCGCCATCTGGTACACTATTATGCAGACACCTGTGGAAATAAGGAACTTTCAACTGTGCTTTATGATGTCTTAGATACACCGGTCAGCCCGGAATTGCTTCCGCCGGAAAATGGAAAAATCGCCCAGAAGACAGAGGATATTGTAGGGCCGTATGAACTGCATGATTTCTATTTATATTATGTGATGCGATTTGGCTTTGCTCCGGCAAAAATATACCGTCTGGCACAGGTGGCATTTGAGGGGCAGTACGACAATGCAGTGATTTTGAAATGGTTAAAGACCTTCTACCGCCGTTTCTTCTCACAGCAGTTTAAACGTTCCTGTCTGCCGGATGGACCAAAGGTCGGTACGGTAGCAGTATCACCAAGAGGTGATTTAAGAATGCCAAGTGATGCATCAGTGCGTATCTGGATGGATGAAATCGAACATTTGAAATAAAAAAACTGCTGCTCAAAATGGAGCGGCAGTTCTTTTATAAAAACTATATGTGCTTAAGCTGTTTTTCAAAAGATTCTTTTGCCTTGCTGCGGCCGAAAGCAAAGTTCCTGCCGTAGACGAAAGAGTACATGACAGCAGCCATTACAAATGCAGTAACCACATCAAATACAGAATGCTGTTTTAAGAACATGGTTGCAAGAATAATGCTGACCATAAGGATGAAAGAAGCCAGCTTTAACTTCGGACGATCCTTAAATTCTTTACTGTTACAGATTGCAATGTGAACACCGAGTGAATTATAAACATGAATACTTGGAAACAGGTTTGTCGGTGTATCGGTTGCATAAAGCCAGGCTACCATATGGGTGAAGACATTGTCATGCTCAAAGGAATGCGGGCGGAGATAATGTCCGTTTGGATAGAGGCTGGATACTACCAGAAATACAGTCATTCCCACAAACAGGAATGTACAGAGCCGGTAATAATCTTCTTTATTTTTGAAGAAAAAGTAAAGAACCGCATATGCGACATATCCAAACCATAACATATATGGTACGATGAAAAATTCTATAAATGGGATTTCATCATCCAGTGCAGTATGTATTACGTTGAAATTTGAAGTCACATGTTTTTCCAGATAGGTAAACCATGGAAAATATATGAATACATACAGCAGAACCCATGCGTGCTTATATTTTTGAAAAAATGCTTTGAGATTTTGCTTAAAGTTATCTTTTTTCAACATCGGATTCCCCTTTTTTAATGTAAGAATACTACTTCTATGGTGGAATTCTAGCACAGCATTTTTTAAAAAACAATGCTATAAAATCGAATTTAATAATTTTTATGGAATTCTTAAGATTTTAATGGAAAAGGAACATTTTCATTGTGCAAGAATACAAGAAAATGTATTTCATTTTTTAAATAAATATTACAAATGCGGGATTTCATTGACAAAGAAAAACGGTCAACTATAATGGAAACTAGCAAAATAGAAAGGTTAAGGGATATGAAGAAGAATGAAGAGAAACAGCAGGAAACTGCAAAGGAAAAAATGAGCAGAAAAAAACTCCTTTGTGTAATCGGAATTCCTGTAGGAATATTAGTTGTGATTTATCTGGTACTGGCACTGTTTTTTCAGAGCCATTTTGCATTTCGTACCACGATAAATAATGTGGGGGTATCCGCTTCCTCAACCAGTGGTGTGGAAAAGAAGATCACGAAGCAGGCATCCAGGTATGAGATGAAACTGGTGGAGCGTGAGGATAAGACAGAGAGCATCAGTGGAACAGACATTGACATGGAGCCGGTATTTGATAAGCAGGTAAAAGAGCTTTTAAAGAAACAGAATGGATTTGCATGGCCGTACTATCTTATTTCTCCACAGAAATACGAAGCGGAGACCATGATATCTTTTGATGAAGAAAAATTGAAGGATGTTCTGGATAATTTGTCCTGTATGGATGAAAGCAAATGGACGGATTCCGAAAATGCACAGATTAAGGATTATACAAAGGATGGCTATGAAGTGCAGCCGGAGGTATATGGAACAAAAATCGATAAGGATGCATTTACGGAGAAAATCAAAGAAGCCTTGGATAAAATGCAACCGGAATTTGACCTTTCCGGGGAAGGCTGTTATGAAGACCCTAAGGTAAAAGAAGAGGATGATGTATTTCAGGATGCATTGGATACTTTGAATAAATATACCCGGATGAAGATTACCTATCAGGCAGAAGGCAAGGATGATGTGGTTTTGGATGGAGAAACCATCAGTACCTGGCTTTCTGTGGATGATGATTTCAATGTGTCTGTAGATGATGAGGCATTGAGCGCTTATGTAAAAGCTATGGCAAAAAATTATAATACCGCCTATGGAAACCGGACACTGGATACCTCTTATGGACAGACAGTGACAATTTATGGTGGAAATTACGGATGGTGGGTAGATAATGCAGCTGAAAAGGAAATGATACTGGAGGATTTGAAAGCCGGTAAGGATGTAACAAGAGAGCCGGTTTATTCCCAGACGGCTAACAGCCATGGTGAGAATGACTATGGTAATACATATGTGGAAATCAATCTGACCGCACAGCATTTGTTTTTCTATAAGAACGGATCACTGGTGGTAGAATCTGATTTTGTCTCCGGTAACCTTGCAAAGAATCATGGAACGCCGTCCGGCTCTTTTGGTGTTACTTATAAGGCAAAGGATGCGGTGCTTCGCGGCGAAGATTACGAGTCTCCGGTATCTTTCTGGATGCCTTTTAACGGTGGTGTTGGAATGCATGATGCCAGCTGGAGAAGTACTTTTGGTGGAACAATTTATAAAAGAAGCGGTTCACATGGATGTATCAATCTTCCATACAGTGCAGCAAAAACAATTTATGAAAATATAGAAGCTGGTTATCCGGTGCTTGTTTATGAACTGCCGGGAACCGAGAGCCAGAAGGGCAAGGATATGGATGCAGCATCTGCAGTAGATGAGGCAATCACCTCCATTGGAACAGTAACCCTGGACTCCGCAGGAACCATTGCGTCTGTCCGTTCCCAGTATGATGCTTTATCTGACAGCGCCAAAGCATATGTAAAGAATCTGAATGTGCTGACAGCAGCCGAGTCAGCTCTGTCACAGTTGCAGTATGAACAGGCCCTGCAGGAATTGCAGAATCAGGAAAGTATAGATGCACAGAATGTAACGAATACAATCATGGCATTGCCAGATACGATAACTGCCACAGATGCAGCAGCAGTAGCCAATGCAAGAAATGCCTATAATGCCTTAAGCGAGGGCGCAAAAGCGAAGGTACCACAGAGTGCACTGGACAAGCTGGCAGCCGCTGAAGCAGCATTGTAAAACAAAAGCAGGGAAAGAGAATATCGCTCCTGCTCCTGTGATTTGCTTCCGATAAGATGTATGCCTACATGGGACATCGGAAATAAAATTGAAAATAGAAATGTAATAGAAATAACACCAGCCTCTGCCTGGATGATTGCAGATACATGAGGGAGGGCTGTTAGGGACTTATGAAATTCGTTCGGAAACAGGCAACGCCGGTACAGGGATGTACCGGCGAGGCGCAGATGAACATGGATGTGAATTTGCGCCGGTTGCCGGAAGCAGATACGCTTTTATCGAATTTCCAATGTCCCTTACAGCTCTCCCTCGTATCAAAATCATCCGAACAGAGGCTGGTGTTATATATATATATATTTATATTTTCATGTTTATTTGTAATTATCATAATGCATATGGAAAAATGTTGCCAAATAGCAATTGAGATGTTGCAGACTAGAACGGCAATATTGCAAAGAAACAGGGCACATAGTATAATATTATCAAGAAGTAAAAAATATAAATTATGTTGCTGACGAGCACAAAGACAGATGAATAATATCCTGTGAAAATGTGCCGGATAACAGGAACGGATGAAAATAAATCGAAAGGAGAATGTATTGATGAAGGAGCAGGTTTTGACAAGGTTTAAGGAATTATTTGGGGATGAAGGAGACATCCGTGTGTATTTTGCACCGGGACGTGTGAATCTGATTGGAGAGCATACGGATTACAACGGAGGTCATGTATTTCCATGCGCACTGACCATTGGAACTTATGGCGTGGCAAGAAAACGTGCCGATAAGAAACTGAGATTTTATTCCATGAATTTTGAACAGCTTGGTGTGCTGGAATCTTCCATTGAAGGATTGAAGCCGGAGAAAGAAGCAGACTGGACGAATTATCCGAAGGGTGTTATCTGGGCGTTTGGAGAAAAGGGCATGCAGGTAGATACCGGACTGGATTTGTTATTATTTGGAAATATCCCGAATGGTTCCGGACTTTCTTCTTCTGCATCTGTTGAGGTACTGACCGGATATATCTTAAAGGACTTATTCGGATTTGGTGTAACGAATCAGGATCTGGCTTTAATCGGACAGTTTTCAGAGAATAAATTCAATGGAGTGAACTGTGGCATCATGGATCAGTTTGCCATTGCCATGGGAAAGGCAGAGCATGCGATTTTCTTAGACACGGCTACTTTAAAATATGAATATGCGCCGGTTCGTTTAAAAGATGCTAAAATTGTAATTTCCTGCAGCAATAAGAAGCGTGGTCTGGGTGATTCGAAATATAATGAACGTCGTGCAGAGTGTGAGGAAGCACTGGCAGAATTACAGAAGGTGGTGGACATCAAAAGTCTTGGTGAATTGTCCGGGGAACAGTTTGAAGAATATAAGGGAGCCATCGGAAGTGAGGTCCGCATGCGTCGGGCAAAACATGCGGTATATGAGAACCAGAGAACCTTAAAAGCAGTGGAAGCTTTGAAAGAAAATGATGTGGAAACCTTTGGAAAGCTGATGAATGCATCCCATGTATCCTTAAGGGATGATTATGAAGTAACCGGAATTGAACTGGATACCTTAGTGGAAGAAGCCTGGAAGGTGGATGGAGTCATTGGATCCCGTATGACCGGTGCAGGCTTTGGCGGATGCACCGTCAGTATTGTAAAGGATGAAGCAGTAGAGCATTTTATTGAAGCAGTAGGCAGTGCCTATGAAAAGAAAATTGGATACAGCGCAGATTTCTATGTGGTAGAAATTGGAGACGGTCCATCCAGACTGGCATAAGAAACAGGAGGTAAGTCATGATTTGTGAAGATATCTTAAAATTAACAGAATATGGCATGGTAACCGGACTGGTTCCGAAGGAAGATGAAAGATTTACCATCAACCGCCTGCTGGAATTGTTTGAATTAGAAGAATTAGATGAGGACGCTGTGGCAGCTTATCAGTCACGGACACCGATGAGCAGAGAAGAAGCAGAAGAGAGTCTGGAAGAATTGTTAAACCGTCTGCTGGATTATGCTTATGAAAATGGCATTTTAAAGGAAAACAGCGTGGTATACCGTGATTTATTTGATACGAAAATCATGGGAATGCTGATGCCGAGACCAGGTGAAGTAATTCATAAATTTCAGAGCCTTTATGAGAAGGATGCAAAGGCGGCAACAGATTATTATTATACTCTCAGCCAGGACAGCAATTATATCCGCAGATACCGTATCAGACGTGATATGAAATGGACCGCAGAGACGGAGTTTGGTGAACTGGATATTACAATTAACTTATCCAAGCCGGAAAAGGACCCGAAAGCCATTGCAGCTGCAAAGCTGGCAAAACAGAGCGGCTATCCGAAATGCCTTTTGTGTAAGGAAAATGAAGGTTATGCAGGAAGAGTCAACCATCCGGCAAGACAGAATCACCGTATTATTCCGGTAACCATCAATCACAGTGACTGGTTCTTACAGTATTCTCCTTATGTGTACTATAATGAGCACTGCATCGTGTTTAATGGAAAGCATACACCGATGAAAATCGAGAAGGCAACCTTTGGAAAACTGCTGGATTTTGTAAAACAGTTTCCACATTATTTCGTTGGCTCCAATGCAGACCTGCCGATTGTAGGAGGTTCGATTTTAAGTCATGACCATTTCCAGGGTGGACATTATGAATTTGCCATGGCAAAGGCACCGCTGGAAAAAGAGATTACCTTTGCGGGCTTTGAAGATGTGAAAGCCGGAATTGTAAAATGGCCGATGTCAGTTATCCGCCTGTCCGCACCGGATACAGAACGGCTGATTGAACTGGCAGATAAAATACTTCTGACCTGGCGTGGCTATACGGATGAGGCAGCATTTATTTTTGCAGAAACAGACGGGGAGCCACATAATACCATTACGCCAATTGCAAGAAAACGAGGCAATAATTACGAACTGGATTTAGTGCTTCGTAATAATATTACAACAAAGGAGCATCCGCTGGGCGTATATCATCCGCATGCAAAGCTTCATCATATTAAGAAGGAAAATATCGGCTTAATCGAGGTAATGGGTCTGGCAGTGCTGCCGGCACGTCTGAAGGACGAGATGGCACAGCTTAAGACGGCAATTCTTTCCAGGGCTGATTTACGGAGCAATGAAGTTTTAAGTAAGCATGCAGACTGGGTAGAGGAATTTTTGCCGAAATATGAGAGCATTACGGAAGAAAATATCGACGGGATTATCCGAAAGGAAATCGGACTGGTATTCCGTGAAGTTCTTATGGATGCCGGTGTATACAAATGCACCGAAGAAGGAAGAGAAGCATTCTTACGCTTTATTGACACGGTAAATAAATAGAAAAAGGTGTTTATCCGGGAGAGGGATTCTGGTTAACATAAGAAAAGAGCATCATTGGCATAAGGTGTCATCCAATGGGAAGGATGACACCTTATGCCAATGATGCTCTTTGTTGTATGTTATGACTCTTGCAAGAAGGAAAGAAATGCATTAATATAAGAGCGATATGAAAAATTATGCAAAAGAATAAGGACAGAATGGAGATTTTATGAAACAGCAGATAAAGAGTTCTTTGATATTATTATTGACCGCAACCATCTGGGGCGTTGCTTTTGTAGCCCAGAGCGTGGGCATGGAATATATTGGTCCCTTTACCTTTAACGCAATCCGATGCGTTCTGGGGGGACTGGTGCTAATCCCGGTTATTCTGGTTTTAAAGAAAAAGAAAGAGACAGGAGCAGAAAATCAGGAAAAAGAGGATAAAAAGACTTTGTGGGCAGGCGGAATTGCCTGTGGTGTAATTCTTTGCATTGCATCCAATCTGCAGCAGATTGGCATTATGGAAGCAAGCGTTGGTAAATCTGGCTTTTTTACGGCGTTGTATATTGTGATGATTCCGGTTATCGGCATCTTTATTGGAAAGCGTCCGGGAATCAAGCTGTGGTTTTGTGTAGCACTGGCAGTTGTGGGAATGTATCTGCTTTGTATGAAGGACGGCAGTTTTACCATTGAGCGGGCAGACATCATGCTTCTTTTATGTGCACTGGCATTTTCCTTTCACATACTGGTGGTTGATTATTTTTCACCGAAGGTAGACGGCGTAAAAATGTCCTGTATACAGTTTTTTGTATGCGGAGTACTTTCAGCAGTAGGAATGTTGTTTACAGAGACACCGGACATTTCCAATATTCAGGCGGCATGGCTGCCTTTGTTGTATGCGGGACTTCTTTCCTGCGGCGTTGGCTACACCTTGCAGATTGTAGGACAGAAAGGCATCAACCCGGTTATCGCATCCCTTATTATGAGCCTGGAATCTGTGATTTCCGCACTGGCTGGCTGGGTGATCTTGGGACAGGTATTATCACCAAAAGAAATTTTAGGCTGCGTATTGATGTTTGTGGCAATTATTATCACGCAGATTCCCATCGGAAACAAGAAAACAGATTGATTTTACGGATAGTCTCAGCTATACTGTAACAGAATAGAAAGAGAAAGAAGGCATAAGATATGTTGTCAAAAAAGATAAAACAGGCAATGGCAGGAAGCTCTGCAATTCGTGCCATGTTTATGGAAGGAAAAGAAATGGCTGCCAGGTATGGGGCAGAAAATGTGTATGATTTCAGCCTTGGCAATCCGGCTACACCGGCACCGGAAAAAATTAAGACAGCAATTTATGATATTTTGGATAAAGAAGACCCGCTTGTGGTGCATGGATATATGGCAAATGCAGGCTATGAGGAAGTAAGGGAGGCAATTGCAGAGAACTTAAATGAACGCTTCGGAACCAATTTCCATGGGAAGAACCTGATTATGACAGTTGGTGCAGCAGGCGGTCTGAATATTATTTTTAAGACGATTTTAGATCCGGGCAATGAAGTTATGGTATTTGCTCCGTATTTTGGTGAATATAAAAGCTATGCCGCAAACTTCGATGCAAAGATTGTGGAAGTCATGCCAGATGAAGCAGATTTTATGCCGGATTTAGCAGACTTTGAACGAAAAATTACAAAAGATACAAGAGCGGTTATCATCAACAATCCGAACAACCCGACCGGAGTGGTATATTCAGATGCAACCTTAAAAGAGATTGCCAGAATTTTAATTGCGAAGGAAGAGGAATTTGGAACCGATATTTATCTTATTTCCGATGAACCATACCGTGAACTGGTTTACGACGGCGTACAGGAGAATTTCCTGACGAAATATTATAAAGATACGCTGGTAGGATATTCCTTCAGTAAATCTTTATCACTTCCGGGCGAGCGGATCGGTTATGTGGTAGTGCCGGATGAAGCGGCAGATTCCGCAGAATTAATCGAGGGAATTACCGTATCAAACCGTACTCTTGGCTTTGTAAATGCACCATCCCTCATTCAGAAAGCAGTGGCAGAGTGCTTAAAGGAAAAGACCAATCTTGAATTTTATGACCGCAACCGTATTGCTTTATATGAAGGACTGACGAAGCTTGGATTCACCTGCATTAAACCACAGGGAGCATTTTATCTGTGGCTGAAATCTCCGGTTGCAAAGGAAGAAGAATTTGTAGAAGCTGCGAAGAAATACCATTTGATTCTGGTAAAAGGAAGTGCCTTCGGCTATGGCGGTTATGTACGCCTTGCATACTGCACTTCTTATGAGACAGTAGTAAATTCCATGCAGGCATTTGCAAAGCTGGCAGCAGAGTATGGACTGAAGGCAGCAGAATAAAAAATCGGAAAACGAAAGAATGATAAAATCAAGCAGCAGATAGAAGGAGTAAGACATGAAAGCATGGGAAAATAATATACGCAAAGTTATCCCGTATGTTCCGGGAGAACAGCCGAAGAAAGAGAAAATGATAAAACTGAATACCAATGAGAACCCGTATCCACCGGCACCGGGAGTAAAGGATGTTTTAACCTCTTTTGATACCGACCGGCTGCGTCTTTATCCGGATCCAAAGATTGAGAAACTGACGGACGCAATTGCAGAACGATATGGTTTAAATCCCAATCAGGTATTTGTGGGCGTTGGCTCAGATGATGTACTTGCTATGTGCTTTATGACATTTTTTAATTCTAATCGTCCGATTCTGTTTCCGGATATTACTTATTCTTTCTATGATGTCTGGGCAGAGGAATTCCGTATTCCATATAAGCAGATTCCGCTGGATAGGAATTTTACGATTCGCCCGGAGGATTATGCTGGGGAAAACGGAGGAATTGTATTCCCAAATCCAAACGCACCGACAGGAAAGCTGCTTCCGTTAGAAGATGTGGAACGCATCATTGCACAGAATCCAGATGTCATTGTTATTGTGGATGAAGCATATATTGATTTCGGTGGAACATCTGCATTGCCGCTTATTGATAAATATGACAATGTACTGGTAGTCCAGACCTTTAGCAAATCCCATTCCATGGCAGGCATGCGGATTGGATATGCGATGGCACAGCCTGAATTAATCAAATATTTGAACGATGTTAAATATTCATTTAATTCTTACACCTTAAATTCCCTTACGATTGAAATGGGAACGGCTGCTATTTTGGATGAAGCTTATTTTAAAAAGACAACACAGAAGATTATTGCAACGAGAGAGCGTACCAAGGAAGAACTTCGGGCACTGGGATACCGGATGGATGATTCAAAGAGCAACTTCCTCTTTGTAACCCACGATACGATTTCCATGGAGAAGCTGTTTGAAGATTTGAAGAAGAAGGACATTTATGTCCGTCATTTTTCCAAACCGGAGCGGATTGCAAATTACCTGCGTATTACCATTGGTACAGATGAAGAAATGGATATGCTGATTACGTTTTTGAAAAACTATAAACAGTCATAATTCATTAGGAAAGGAGTATTATGTTATTACATTATCTGATTGTATTTTTTGTTTCCATGGTACCACTGGTTGAACTGAGAGGAGCGATTCCATTTTCACAGGGCTTTGGACTTCCATTGATACCATCTTATATTATTTCCATCATTGGAAATATGCTGCCGGTACCATTTATTTATTTTTTTGCAAGAAAAGTACTGATTTGGGGTGCAGATAAGCCTGTTATTGGAAAATTCTTCGGCTGGTGTCTGGAAAAAGGTGAAAAGGGTGGTAAGAAGCTGCAGGCAAAGGCAGGAAGAGGATTATTCTTGGCATTACTGCTCTTTGTTGGAATCCCGGTGCCGGGAACCGGAGCCTGGACAGGAACTCTGGCAGCCAGCATCTTAGATATGGATTTTAAATCATCTGTTATCGCAGTGATGCTTGGCGTATTGCTGGCTGGTGTAATTATGATGTTAATCAGTGTTGGTGCATTTTCTATGATTCGCTAACAGAGTGGAATGTAAAAAGGATATCTAAATGATAAAAAGCACAGCATGTATAGTAATGTTATTTACTATATATTCTGTGCTTTTTAAATTTATAGGAAATTGGTTTTCTGTAAAGTTAAAAACGCTCCGCGAGGATGTGCACTGCGGCGTATAAGGTAGATGTCGCAAGCGACCGCCGCAGGCGCGAGAATGTGCCAAGACGCGTTATTTATTTAATAATGATTTAATTTCCTATGCTTTGAACTACAGTGTGGATGCTTTTTCGGCAAAATCTGTATTTACAAGATCTTCATAAGGAGCGGCACCGGAGAGAACACCAGACTCTTCTAAAATAGTAAGCATTAAGTCATAGCCTTCTTCCCGGAGTATTAAATCTGTGTTCCAGGTTTCCTGGTCATAGTAGCGGCTTACAATAAGTGTAAGGGTTTTAAGATCTGTTTCGCTAAACTGTGGTGCAATGACAGAAGCAATTTCTTCCGGACTGTGACCTGCTACATAATCCATGCCTTTCTGTAAGGCATTGGTGAAATGCTGGATAAGGTCGGCATTTTCCTTAAGATAGCTTTCTTTGGCACAAAAAGCAGTATATGGAAGGTAGCCGGAATCCACGCCAATGGACGCTACCACATAGCCGTCACCGGACTGCTCCAAAGCAGTAGCGGATGGTTCAAATTCAATGGTATAATCCCCCTGCCCGCCGGAAAAAGCCGCTGCGGTAGAACCAAAGTCAATACTCTGGTCGATTTTGACTTCGGAAGGAGAAACACCATTTTCCCGGAGTACATATTCATATACCATTTCCGGTGTGCCACCGGCTCTTCCGCCCAGCACATCTTTTCCAATCATATCTTCATAGGAAAAGGAATCGGTGTTTTCCCTTGCAACCACAAAGTTACCGGCACGCTGGGTAAGCTGTGCAAAATTGATGACATGGTCTTTTGCACCTTCCGTGTAGGCATAAATGCTTGCCTCTGTTCCCATGAACCCTACATCTGCATCCCCGGAAACAACGGCAGCCATGGTTTTATCCGCTCCAAAGCCGGTGGTCAATGAGAGCTCGATTCCCTCATCTTCAAAGTAGCCTTTTTCGATGGCCACATACATCGGTGCGTAAAAGATGGAATGTGCCACTTCATTTAATTTTACGGTTGTTAATGCTTTAGAATCATCTGATTTGCAGGCACAAAGCGGGAAGGACATAAGAAGAATTAAGAAAAGAGAAATACCTTTTTTATAAAATCGTTTCATAGAGCATCCTTAAAAGACATTTGTATTATAGTATGAAAGACAGATGAAAATGTGCTATGATGGATAGGATAGGATTGTCTGAAATTTAGAAAACAGTATTAAGACAAGAGATATAAAAGGAGAACAGAACATGAACGACTACGTAGACCTTCATACTCATACAATTGCAAGCGGACATGCTTACAGTACTATTGAAGCAATGATAAAGGCGGCAGAGCAGAAAGAAATCCGTCTCTTTGGTATTACAGAGCATGCTCCGAAAATGCCGGGAACCTGCAGCGAGTTATATTTTAATAATCTTCGCGTGCTGGAAAGAAAGCATGGAGAAATGTATACGCTGTTTGGCGCAGAACTTAATATCATGGATATGGAAGGGCATGTGGATCTGCCGGAGCGTACCTTAAAGCAGATGGATTTGTGCGTTGCAAGTATGCATGGTCCGTGTTTTCATCCGGGAACCATAGAAGAAAATACGAAAACTTATCTGAATGTGATGAAAAATCCCTATGTAAACATTATCGGACATCCGGATGATTCTTATTATCCGGTGGATTATCGTGCATTGGTGGAAGGTGCAAAGGAACATCATGTATTGTTAGAGGTCAACAATGGCTCCCTGACACCGGGTGGCTTCCGGCAGAATACGAAGGAAAACAGCTGCAAAATGTTAGAACTTTGCAAGGAATATAAAGTTCCGGTTATCATGGATTCCGATGCGCATGTGGATACTGCAGTTGGGAATCATCAATATCCATTGGAAGTTATTCAGATGGTAGATTTTCCGGAAGAACTGGTGGTCAATACCAATGTGGAACTGGCGAAGAGTTTTTTGAATTATTTTAAATCACTGGAACAGCTATAAGGAGTTATCACAGGTGAGAAAAGAATATCAACAGCGGTATTGACAGAAAACAAGAGTTAGCATAAACTAACTCTTGTAAGGAACATTACAATACACACAAAATACTTTGGACGTAAAGGGAGCAGACTTTTGATGCGGGTCTGCTCCTTTTATATGCCATCAATTAGGGAATTGTGATGTGGGAGATAACATTTAGAATCAAAGAATTTTGCAGCAGTCAAAGTACATCTGATTTTCTTTTATGTGAAATGTCAACCGTTCTTAGGGGTCTGTTTTTCTTGATGATAAACTGTCTTTTCGGTTGCTTTGACAGAATATTGGTACTGTCCGTCGAGGACAGATACCACCTAATGTCTGCAAGGGGCACTGGGAATTTCGATATATTTTTCATTTCATCTGGCAACCGGCACAAATTCACATCCATGTTCAAATGTGCCTCGCTGGTACATCCCTGTACCAGCGTTGCCTGTTGCCAGACGAAATTCCAAGTGCCCCTAACAGCCCTTATCAGGCATCTGCACTTCGACGATCAGTACCAATATTTTGTCAAACATAGAAAAGACGGTTTTTATCGTAAAAAGAAAAACAGACCCCTTAGAACGGTGACGTTTCATCATATGAAAATCAATGTGCTTCGACTGCTGCAAAATTTTTTAATAAATTTTTCTCCCACATCGCAATCCACTAATTCTGCCAGTGAATCTCACCTGCATCAAGAACCGCAAACCGGATTAACTCTGCACTGTCCAGGTTCTCATGATGCATATCGATTCCATTAATTGAATGATTATCATAGGTCGTATAGTAATAAATCCCCTTATCCGCATTGCAGCAGGAAGTGTAGATTGTAATTTCATATTTCCCATCAGCAACTTCACAGCAGCCTCGCTGCTGGTCAACGGAACCTAAGATATGAAAGAACTGGCTGACACTTTCGATTTCTGAACTGCCGGAAATGGAATGTAGTCTGGTGAAAGCAACCCGGATAAAACGGGATTGGGAAGATAAATCGCCCGGCAGACCCAAAGCCCCCATACCGCGGCTGTAAGCCTGTAAGTTGAGTTTGTCGGAAAAATGATTTTCCGGCTGCCTGGATGAGAGAGCCGCATAATTATTTAAAGCAAACATCTGCATTGGAAAAGGTGGATTGTTGGTCAGCACACCGGCAGGATTGTCATAGATATGAAGCCCGTCTGCCATGGATTCCACAACGATGTTTTCACTTTTGTCGGCAATCATCCAGTGAAGCTGTGCTGCCGGAAAATGGCTGGCAAAAACAGTTCCAACGAGATTCATCTGCACTAATTTTTCTTTGGCTTCTGAAACAGAAGCACACTGGCTTAGAATCCATGGAATAAATTCAAATTGTGCAACATTTTCTTTTGTATCAATAATATCAGCATAAGCGGCATTTCCCACAAAGTTAAGCCCTGCCATGCAGACACCTTTTTCATTGCAGGCATCATAATAAAGAGGATAGTCAACACCATTGTCTGGTGCTACATGAGCCATGCCAATCATGGCATAGTGGGAGCTTAAAGTCCCGGCATGACGGAAATGAAACGGATAGTTGCGGGGGGTAATGGTGACTTCATCGCCATAGGAAAATTCATAATCAAGGGTTCTGCCCATGTAGAAGTTCTTTGTTTGATAAGTAGCTGCGGTGCACATAAAATAGCCTCCTTTTATCTTTCTTTTGTATTAGTATTCTGCTGAAAAATCAGATTTATGTAATAGGACTATTATAACGTGGATACAGGGGTAAATCAAATTAAGAAATAATGAGAAAAAATATCGATAAGAAAGGTACTATTTTCAATAACAGGTGTTATAATACAACTGGATTAGAAAGAACTAACATAAAGTAGCAGCAACTAAGAAAGGAAGCTCATTATGGGAAGATATTATCGGATGTCTAAAAAAGTAACAGAGGATCAGGTAAAAGAAATTCTTCGTGAAACATTAGAATTAGAGGATGTAGAGGAAGCAGAATATGAGGCAGAGACACAGCTTCTTAAAATTGTAACCAAAGATAACCAGTTTGCAGGAGTTATGACCAGAGTGGTAAATATCTGCAGCAGAATCGGCAAAGGAGCAGAATTATCATTTGCAAAATTTTTCATTGAAGGATAGAAAGTGAAGGGATTATTTGAAAGCTTGTGAATATTGCGGCACATCTCCATGATATTGGAAAAATCGGTGTTCCGGATGCTGTTTTAAATAAAGAAGGAAAGCTTGATGATGAGGAATGGGAGGCAATGAAGAAACATCCCTCTATTGGAGCTGCGATTCCATTGATGCCATGACTTCAAACCGGAGTTATCGCAAAGCGCATGATTTTGATTACTGTTATCAGGAAATCAAAAATAATCTTGGCAAGATGTATGACCCGATTATCGGACAGTATGTCTTAGACCACTGGGAAGAAATTATTTCCGTAATCAAAATTTCAAGATAAGATTCTGTTGTTGATAAGAATTCTCAATAACGAAAAAGAGTATGGACAATGGGTTTTAATGGCGGTAAGCTAAAAAACAAACAGAAATAGGAGGAATACATATGTTTGATTTTGTGAAAAAATTTAACTGGAAGAAGACCGGAATCTTTGCTGCCGGTGTATTGTTTGGAACAGCCGGAATTAAAATATTAGGTAGTAAGGATGCAAAGAAAGTCTACACAAACTGTACAGCAGCAGCATTACGTGCAAAGGAATGTGTCATGAAGACTGCTTCTAATATCCAGGAAAATGCAGAGGATATTTATGCAGAGGCACAGCAGATTAATGAAGACAGAGCTGCTAAAGCAGCAGAATATACAGATGAATCTGTAGAAGATGCAACAGAAGAAACTGTAGCAGAATAAACATTGGACATGCGATTTTGCTCGTTGTTCATGTAAACTATGAGAATCACCTTCAGAATATGCTGTAGGTGATTCTTTATCTAAGGAAGTATGTAATATGAGATTTGTTATAAAACATGAGATAAAAGGAAGACTTCGTATTCATATCATTCAGGGCGGGATGAGTTTCCGCCAGGCAGATATGATGGAATATTACCTGAGTAACTGCAAATGTGTCACTTCAGTGAAAGTAAATGAACGTTTACAGGATGCAGTAGTCTGTTATGTGGGAAATCGTGAGGAGATGATAGAGACACTGCGTCATTTCTCTTATCAGAAAGTGGATGTGCCAGAGACTTTTTTACAGAATTCCGGCAGGGAGCTGAACCGGACTTACTGGGACAAGCTGGTAAATAAAGTGGTACTCCGTATGGGCAGTAGGATGTTCCTGCCATATCCAATCCGTGCAGGAATTACCATGGTCCGTTCCGTGAAATATTTGTGGGCTGGAGTGTCTGCATTGGCGAAGGGCAGGATAGAGGTTCCGGTGCTGGATGGAACAGCTATTGGAGTCTCTCTGCTTCGCAATGACATCAATACAGCAGGTTCCATTATGTTCTTACTGGGCATTGGAGAAATCTTAGAGGAGTGGACACACAAGAAATCCGTCGATGATCTGGCAAGAAGTATGTCCTTAAATATCAGTAAAGTATGGCTGTGTCAGGATGGACAGGAAATACTGGTATCGGCATCTGAGATTAAAGAAGGCGATGAAGTCTGTATTCATATGGGAAATGTCATTCCGTTTGATGGCGTGGTAACGGAAGGGGATGCGATGGTAAATCAGGCATCCTTAACCGGCGAATCCCTTCCGGTGCATAAGAGTGTAGAAAGTTATGTCTATGCCGGAACCGTATTGGAAGAAGGAGAACTGACCATTCGTGTCAAAGAAGTAAATGGCTCCAGCAAATTTGAAAAAATTGTCACGATGATTGAAGAGTCAGAGAAGTTAAAATCTTCCCTGGAAAGTAAAGCCGAGCATCTGGCAGACCGCCTGGTTCCGTATACATTACTAGGAACAGGCATTACCTGGCTCTTTACCAGAAATGCCACAAAAGCATTGGCAGTTCTTATGGTGGACTTTTCCTGTGCATTAAAACTTGCAATGCCGGTATCTGTATTGTCTGCAATCCGTGAAGCAAGTGTGCACAATATTACCGTAAAAGGTGGCAAATTCTTAGAGGCAATGGCAGAAGCAGATACCATCGTCTTTGACAAAACAGGTACTCTGACCAAAGCGCAGCCTACCGTAGTAGATGTGGTTTCTTTTACGGATAAGCCCACGGAAGAGCTTTTACGTATTGCTGCCTGCTTAGAGGAACATTTCCCTCATTCCATGGCAAAGGCAGTCGTAGATGCAGCCCAGGAAAAGAATCTTGTGCATGAAGAACTACATTCTAAGGTGGAATATATTGTAGCCCACGGAATTTCTTCCACCATAGAAGGAAAGAGTGTGGTAATCGGAAGCTATCACTTTGTATTTGAAGATGAAAAATGTGTGGTTCCGGAAGGCTATGAAGAACAGTTTAATAGCCTTCCATCGGAATATTCACACCTTTATATGGCAATTGAGAACCGCCTTGCAGCCGTTATTTGCATTGAAGATCCGCTTCGTGATGAAGCAGCAGCCGTTGTAAATTCCTTAAAGACAGCCGGAATTAAGAAAGTTGTTATGATGACAGGGGATAGTGAACGTACAGCATCCGCCATTGCAGCAAGAGTGGGCGTAGACGAGTATTACTCCGAGGTACTTCCGGAAGATAAGGCAAGTTTTGTAGAGAAAGCCAAAGCAGAAGGACACAAGGTCATTATGATTGGAGATGGTATCAACGATTCACCGGCATTATCTGCGGCAGATATTGGAATAGCCATCAGTGATGGAGCAGAGATTGCAAGAGAAATTGCAGATGTAACCATCGGTGCAGATAATCTTTATGAGATAGTAACCTTAAAGGTGCTGAGTAATGCATTGATGAAACGGATTCATAAGAATTACCGGACAATTGTTGGGTTCAATACAGGACTGATTGTGCTTGGCGTGGCAGGAGTCCTGCAGCCAACCGTATCTGCATTACTTCATAATACATCTACCTTGGTAATTACCTTAAAGAGTATGCAGAATCTTTTGGATTAAAAATTTCCAGAAACAGAAATCTTACGGTTCAGGAAAATAAAAATTTTGAATAGAAAATTGAAAAGAAAATTTTTCGAAAAACGGTTTACTTTCACACTTTAATATGCTAACATTTTTGTATTGAAATAAGTATAATACGAAAAGGAGAGGCAGAATGAGTAAGAATGTAAGAACGGAAGCAGTGGATCATTTGTTTGATGCAATCTTAAGCCTTGAAAATAAAGAGGAATGTTATAAATTCTTTGAAGATGTCTGTACGGTAAATGAATTACTGGCATTCTCACAGAGATATGAAGTGGCAAAGATGTTGCGTGAGCAGAGAACTTATCTTGATATTGCAGAGAAGACTGGTGCATCAACGGCAACCATCAGTCGTGTGAACCGTTCCTTGAATTATGGATGCGATGGATATGATATGGTATTTGCCAGAACGAATGTGAAGCCGGTAGAAGAAAAAAAAGAGGAAAATTAAAACGAAGAGTAAGGATAAAATTAAAACGATATTTAATTTTTGCACAAAATCATGTAAATGATAAAAAAAAGCACCGGTTCAAAATCGGTGCTTTTTTACTTTACAGAAAATTGCTTTCCTGTAAAGTAAAAAACGTTCCGCGAGGATGTGCCAAGGCACATTCTTTTTTCCAGGCATATGGCTTTTTATTCGTTCGACTTTTTTTCGGAAGACTTTTTCTCGGAAGCTTTTTTCTCTTCGGAAGCTTTCTTTTCTGCAGCACGCTGCTCATCTTCGGCTTCTTTTTCCATTTCTTTCGTCTCGTCAATCAGCTTTTCAATCAACATACACTTCACAAATACATCAAAACTTAACATACAGATAAAGGAAAAGGTATGAAGAAAATCCTGGTCTTCTTCCGGTGCATCTGCAAAGGTGGTAGAACTGGTATTGAATTTCTTGGTAATATCCTTCATCAGATTTTTTACCTCATCCCGTTCTAGACTGAACACCTCTTCATAGACAGTTGTCAGATTGAAATCTCCTTCTGCATTGAAGAAACGTTTTGCCAGAGGATTTAAGATACTTTCGATATCATTGATACTTAATATGCTTTTGAAATAATAAATGAAAATCAGCATCAGAATATGTTCTTTGCTGTATTTCTTCTTGACCGGCGGTGGAAGCAGATTGTTTTTTGCATAGTTATTAATCATGGTTTTGGTCAGAATCTTGTCATCGGGATGACGCTTGGAAGCTGCAAGCTGGGTATCCATGAAGGTTGTAATCTGATCCATGTAAAGGTCAATATTTGGAATACTTTCCGGACGGATATAGTCAATCCGCGACAGACTGGATAAAATACTGTTTAATAAATCTTTTGCATCAATTGTCATTTGAATTCACCTCATACCTATTATATAGTATTGAAAACTAGATAACAAGAAGAAAAATGACAGAAAGCATATACAATGACGCTGTGATGTGTAAATGACATTGCGTGATGCAACTACAATAGAATGGATATAAGGGAAAAGAACGCATGAATGCGTTCGACGGACAGTACAAAAAGAAATCTGAAAAGAAATACAGAAAATATGTTCCCATCCCTTAAGGAAGTATGGTATACTGAGCGGAGTGGTATTGAGGAGAGTAAAGGAGCATTATGAGTATATACGATTCATTAAATGAAGAACAGAAAAAAGGTGTATTTACAACAGAAGGACCTGTGCTGCTGCTGGCGGGCGCAGGCAGCGGAAAGACCCGTGTGCTGACCCACCGGGCGGTATATCTGATAGAGGAACTGGGAGTCAATCCCTATCATATCCTTGCGATTACATTTACCAATAAGGCTGCAGGCGAAATGAGGGAGCGTATTGATGACATGGTGGGCTATGGCTCGGAAAATATCTGGGTATCTACCTTTCATTCTACCTGTGTGAGAATTCTGCGCCGTTTTATTGACCATATCGGATTTGGAACCAACTTTACCATATATGATACAGAAGACCAGAAGACCATTATGAAGGATATCTGCAAGCGTCTGGAAATTGATACGAAGATGTATAAGGAAAAAAGTTTGCTTGCGGCCATTTCTTCTGCAAAGGACGAGCTGATCAGTCCAGAAGCATATGCCCTTCGGGCGCAGGGAGATTTCCGGAAAATGAAGGAAGCAGCCGTTTACCGGGAATATCAGCAGGTGTTGCGGAAAAATAATGCACTGGATTTTGATGATTTGATTGTAAAGACCGTAGAGCTTTTCCAGTCGGATATGGAAGTGCTGGATTATTATCAGGAGCGGTTCCGTTATATTATGGTGGACGAGTATCAGGATACCAATACGGCACAGTTCCAGCTGATTAAACTGCTGGCAGGCAAATATAAGAATCTCTGCGTGGTAGGTGATGATGACCAGTCCATTTACAAATTCCGTGGAGCAAACATTTATAATATATTGAATTTTGAAAAAGAATTTCCAAATGCAGTTACCATCAAGCTGGAGCAGAATTACCGTTCCACCCAGAATATTTTAAATGCAGCCAATGGGGTCATTGCAAATAATGTGGGACGAAAGGCAAAACGTCTCTGGACTGAGAATGAGGAGGGCGAAAAAATTGCATTTCATCAGTTTGAAACCGGATTTGATGAAGCAGACTATGTAGCAAAAGATATCCGGAGCAAAGTGCGGGAAGGCATGTATCATTACGGAGACTGTGCCGTATTATACCGTACCAACGCCCAGTCCCGACTTTTCGAGGAACGTTTTATCACATCCAGCATACCATATAAGATTGTGGGAGGCGTAAACTTCTATTCCAGAAGAGAAATCAAGGATTTACTGGCTTATCTTAAGACCATTGACAATGCCATGGATGATCTGGCGGTACGCCGTATTATCAATGTGCCAAAACGTGGAATTGGAGCAACGACATTAAGCAGGGTGCAGGATTATGCCGATGAAAACGGTCTTACCTTTTATAATGCCTTAAAAATGGCAGAAGAGATTGGCACAATCGGACGGGCATCTGCAAAAATCAGACCGTTTGTAATGCTGATTCAGAGTATGCGGAGCAAGTTGCCGTATATCAGTGTATCAGAGCTTTTGCAGGAAATCATTGAAGAAACCGGTTATGTCCGTGAGCTGGAAGCAGAAAATACAGAGGAAGCACAGCAGCGAATGGAAAATATCGATGAGTTGATTTCCAAAGCGGTTACTTATGAGGAAAGCGAAGAAGAGCCGACCTTAAGCGGATTCTTAGAGGAAGTAGCACTGGTTGCAGATATTGACAGTGTGGATGAGACACAGGACTATGTTGTGCTGATGACGCTGCACAGTGCGAAGGGTCTTGAATTTTCACAGGTTTATCTGGCAGGAATGGAAGACGGACTGTTTCCGGGATTCGGTGCAATCTGTGCGGAAAATCCAACAGCGGAAATCGAAGAAGAACGTCGTCTTGCCTATGTGGGAATCACAAGAGCCAAGGAGCGGTTGTCCATATCCTGCGCAAGAATGCGTATGATACGAGGAGAAACACAGTATAATAAGGTGTCCCGTTTCGTAAAAGAGATTCCGCGGGAACTTTTAGCGGGAACCATCCAGAAGGAAAAAATGCCGGATATTCCGAAACCAAGTATGATGGCGAAAAATGCATTTTCGGCAAAGCCGATGGCACTGCGCAGAACCGGCGTACCGGAGGCAAGAAACTTTGGCAATTCCGCAATGAAAAAGTCGTTGGATTATGCTGTGGGTGATACCGTTTCCCATCTGAAATTCGGCACCGGAGTCGTAAAGCAGATTATTGACGGCGGCAGGGATTATGAGGTTACCGTTGATTTTTCCGGTGTAGGTGTGAAGAAGATGTTTGCATCCTTTGCCAAATTGAAAAAGTTATAAAAATTTTATGAATTTGTAATTTTTTCTAGTAGATTGGGGAAACATATGCTATAATGAATTAATAAAAAGAGTTCTAGGTGGCAGGAAAATGAAAAACTGTTGTTGGCATAAAAAGGAGTGGTCAGAAATGGAAAAAATGGAAGAATTAAAGAATTTATTAACCGCAAATGTGAACAAAGTAACAGAATTATTGCATAAAAAGGAGAAAGAGGAAATAATGGAAGAGAAGAAAAAATCAAAAGCTGGTTTAATTTTTGCAATCATTGGTATTGTTGTAGTAGTTGCTGCAGCTGCTTATGGATTATATCGTTTCTTTGCACCAGATTATCTGGAGGATTTTGAAGACGATTTCGATGATGATTTTGAAGATGATTTCTTTGACGAGGATGACGAGGAAGAGAAATAATCATTATCATTTGCATAATTTAACAGGTGAAGATGTAAAGGGCTGTGTGATATCATGCAGCCCTTTTACTGAGTGTGCCGGAAACGCTGCGGATGACATGTGTTTTTGGAAAAGAATTGTTCGTGTGAGGTAAGTATGAAAAAAGGTCAGGTATTACAGGGAACTGTTGCATATGTGGATTTCCCGAATAAGGGAGTTGTAAAAGTAGAAGAAGGAAAGCAGGTAATCGTAAAAAACGTATTACCGGGACAGGAGATTTCCTTTTCTGTAAATAAGGTAAGAAAGGGAAAAGGCGAAGGCCGCTTACTGGAAGTTTTGAAGAAAGCACCAAATGAGCTGCCGGAAGCACCATGCCCGCATTTTGGAATCTGTGGAGGCTGTACTTATCAGAATTTATCCTATGAAGATCAGCTTGCATTAAAAGGACAGCAGGTGAAGAAACTGATGGATGCGGTAGTAGACCCGGAAACCTACAGCTTTGAGGGCGTAAAAGCAAGTCCGAATGAATTCGGATTCCGTAATAAGATGGAATTTACTTTTGGGGATGAATATAAGGATGGCCCCCTTGCTCTTGGCATGCATAAGCGTGGCAGCTTTTATGATATTGTCTCGGTAACGGACTGTAAAATTGTAGATGAAGATTATCGGAAGATATTAAGCTGTGTGCAGCAGTATTTTGCAGAAAAAAAGATTTCCTATTATCACAGAATGCGGCATACCGGATATCTGCGTCATTTACTGGTGCGTAAAGCGGTAAAGACCAAAGAGATCCTGATTGACCTTGTAACGGCAGGCGCAGAGCATATACTGGATGGCCTGACAGAGGCAATATCTTCAGAAAAAGAATTGTTGGCTGGAATGAAAGATGCACTATGTAAACTTGATTTAGACGGCAGCATTGCAGGAATTCTTCATACGAAAAATGACAGTGTAGCAGATGTAGTAAAGGATGAAGGAACAGAGATTTTATATGGAAAAGATTATTTCTACGAAGAACTCTTAGGACTTCGTTTTAGAATCACACCATTTTCTTTCTTCCAGACCAACTCTCTTGGAGCAGAGGTGCTTTACCAGACTGCAAGGGACTATATCGGAGATACGCTGACCGAGAAGGCAGACAAGGTGGTATTTGATTTATACAGCGGAACCGGAACCATTGCACAGATGTTGGCACCTGCCGCAAAAAAGGTAGTGGGTGTGGAAATAGTAGAAGAGGCAGTGGAAGCCGCAAAGGAAAATGCGGCATTAAATGGTCTTGAAAACTGCGAATTTTTAGCCGGCGATGTCTTAAAGGTATTGGACGATATTACTGAAAAACCGGATTTTATTGTATTGGACCCTCCGCGCGATGGCATCCATCCAAAGGCATTGGAGAAGATTATCCGCTATGGCGTTGACCGCATGATTTATATTTCCTGTAAGCCAACCAGTCTTGCAAGAGACTTAGAGGTTTTAACCGCTAGAGGATATCAGGTGGAGCGGATGTGCTGCGTGGACATGTTCCCTTGGTCCGGAAATATTGAGACGGTGTGCATGTTGTCGAAACTCCATGAGGTGAAGTAGCATGTGAATGTGAGACTTGACATGGACGAGATGGATTTAACGGCAGCTGAGAGGCGCTAAAGGTTCAGGGAACATTTGCTCAGCACGGACCGAAGCGGAGCGTAGCGTAGACAGGCTACTTATGAGGAGATAAAGAAGTATATTGCACAGATAAAGCAGAAGCATGGCATTATAGAAAGAGAGAACTATAATAAGCCAAAATCTGAGAAAGGCGGACAGCCGGAATGCCCAAAAGATTTTCTTGTAATTTGTAAATATAAAGCAAAGGAAGTGTGAGAATGTCAAAAGATTTAACAACTTCTCAAATTGATAGACAAAATATTTTGAATAATGATTTAGCTGTTAATGAAATTCAAAATCAGACAGGTATTCAGGGTATTATATTTGATGGACGATTAAGATTTACAAAATCAATGGTGGCTACATATTTTAACGTAGATGTGAGAACAATTGAGAGATATGTTAGCGACAATTCTGATGAAATTACTGCAAATGGATATGAGATTTTAAAGGGAAAAAACTTAAAGAATTCATGGATTGTGTAATAGCTCAGGATGTTCCCGACATAAATGTCGGGAACATTAGCAATAGAACACCTCAAATAGCAATATTTGATTTTAAGGCTTTTCTTAATATGGCAATGCTGTTGGCAGAAAGTGAAAATGCAAAAGTTCTCCGACAAATAATGTTAGACATGCAAATATAGAGACGCTTGTGATATGTGTACCATAAAAGAAGATGATATTTGTTCTATATTACAGTCACTTACCAATAAGGGAATTATTAAAAAAATCGGAAATACATATAAATATATACTTTGCGGAGTATAAGTTGCCCGAGTATACTTGTTTACTACTCGCAGAATTTAAAAATTTAGGATCCAAACAGACGTCCCCCTTACGTCTGTTTTTTCTTGCCAAATGTATTATAATAGAAAAGAAATTTTAAGAAAAACGGAGGAGTTAGGAAAATGAAATCGAAATCCGGAAACAAGAAATTATGGATTGCAGTTATTATTTTCGTACTGATGATAGCCGGAGCAATCGGCAATCATTCGGATAATAAGAAAGAAAAGCCTGACAGGGAAAGTTCCGTTGCCACGGAAACACAGACTGAAACAGAGACAGAAAGCAATACAGAGCCTGGTGGTGATACGGAGGATTTTGTTACCGAGGGAGTCATCAGTAATACCTATAAGACAGATAGCAGTTCCGCCGGACAGATGCAGGTGCATTTCATAGATGTAGGGCAGGGCGATGCTGCCTTGATAGCTTGTGATGGTCATTACATGCTGATAGATGCCGGCAATAATGACGAAGGAACAACGGTACAGTCCTATCTTATGAGCCAGGGTGTAGAGAAACTGGATTATGTCATAGGAACGCACCCGGATGCAGACCATATTGGCGGACTGGATGTAGTAATTTATAAATTTGACTGCGATACAATTATCATGCCGGATGTGGCAAATGACACCAGAACCTATGATGATGTGGTGCAGGCAATGAAGTCCAAGGGCTATCAGACCACTTATCCGGTGGTAGGAGAGACCTATACCCTTGGAGGAGCAACCTTTACCATTGTGGCGCCAAATGCAGACTATGGAAATGACATGAACGACTGGTCGGTGGGTGTGCTGGTGCAGAATGGCAACAACCGCTTCCTCTTCACCGGAGATGCAGAAGAAAAAGCGGAAGAGGACATTTTAAATAATGGAATTGATATTTCGGCAGATGTCTATGCGGCAGCGCATCATGGAAGCAAGACAGCCACAAGTCAGGCTTTTTTGGATAAGGTATCACCGACTTATGTGGTAATCAGTGCCGGTGAAGGCAATAAATACGGACATCCTCATGCAGAGGTGCTGAACCGTTTGCGGGCAGCAGGCAAATCTGTGTTCCGTACCGATGAGCAGGGTACGATTGTAGCAACATCGGATGGAAATGATATCACCTGGAACTGCTCCCCGTCAGAAAGCTGGAAAGCAGGAGAACCGACCGGAAGTAGTGATAGTACAGCAAATAATTCCACAGCAGACAGCACTACATCATCAGGCAGCAGTGATGCAGGTATAGCTGCAGATGCATCCGGCAGTTCAAATAGTGACAGCAGTTCCGTTATGGTACATATTACAGACACCGGTTCAAAATATCATTCGGCAGGCTGCTCGTATTTGAAAAAGAGTGACCATGAGGTGACTCTGTCAGAGGCGAAGGACATGGGTTTGACACCATGCTCAAGATGTAACCCGCCACAGTAAAAATTTAATGAGAAAAACGAATCGCCAAGCCCCTTGCACTTTTTGGCTGGTTAGTATACAATAAACGAAGTTAGTGACGACTAACTCCATGTGAATCATAGTGACTCCTTTGGAATATGGAGACGGCAATATCCATATTCACCGGAAGAAATATTCTTCCGGGTGGAAGAGGGAAAATGGAAAAGGATACTATAAGATTCCAAAGGCTGGTACAGAATATACCGCAACCAGTTACTCCGCATTGAAGAGGAATTAGGTGACAGCGCGGTATATCCTGGAATGAAAGCATTTAATGTGAAATAATCGTACTCCTATAGAAAAAAGATATTCATTAACAAACCAGAAAGGAAGCTGCAGAGATGCGGCTTCCTTTCAGGGTTGTCAGAAAGTGTATACGACAGCCCTGGAATGTTATATAATATAGAAGATATTATTTATAGAAGAAACAGGATCAACCGGCAGGGAGAAACAAATGTCAGAAATAGAGGAAATCTTAGAAGCACAGCATAAATATTTTTATACAGGAGAGACAAAGAAGCTCGCCTTTCGCATTGCCATGCTAAAGCGGCTGGAAGAAGCAGTAATCAGGCATGAAAAGGAACTGTTACTGGCGTTGCAGAAGGATTTGGCGAAAGCACCCTTTGAAGGCTATGAGACAGAGGTTGGAATTGTGCGAAGGGAATTAGCTGATACGATAGCTCATTTGAAACAGTGGGACAAACCGAAGCGGGTAGGCACGCCAATCGTGCATTTTCCGTCTGTCAGCACAATTTACAGAGAGCCTTATGGCAGCGTGCTTATTATGTCACCGTGGAATTATCCGATACAGTTGACATTGATTCCACTGATTGGTGCCATAGCAGCAGGTAACTGTGCTGTTGTAAAGCCTTCGGAATATGCTGTGCATTCGGCGAAAGTGCTATCTAAGCTGTTACGGGAAATCTTTGATGAGAAATATGTGGCAGTGCTTCTTGGAGGAAGAGCAGTAAATGAAGCTGTTTTAAAAGAACGTTTTGATTACATCTTTTTCACCGGAAGTCCTGCGGTGGGAAGCGTAGTGATGGAAGCGGCAGCAAAACATCTGACACCGGTTACACTGGAACTGGGCGGCAAGAGTCCCTGCATTGTGGATAAAACTGCGGACATTAAGCGGGCGGCAAGAAGAATTGTCTGGGGCAAATTTCTAAATGCCGGACAGACCTGCGTGGCGCCGGATTATGTGCTGGTACAGGAGGAAGTAAAAGAACCATTGCTTCGCAAAATGAAGCACTACATCCGGAAAATGTATCGTGATGAGCTTCTTTTGAATCCGGAATATCCAAAGATTATCAATGAAAAACATTTCAATCGTCTTAAGAAAATGCTTTTAGAGCAGGATGGTGAAATCATAACCGGTGGCAGAATGGATGCGGATACGCTGAAAATAGAGCCGACGCTTCTTGCCGGACTTACAGGAAGAAGTAAGGTAATGCAGGAAGAAATTTTTGGACCGGTTCTTCCGGTATTTGCATATTCAGATTTGGCAGAAGTAATCCGGATATTGCAGAAGAAAGAGAAGCCACTGGCACTGTATCTTTTTACAAGAAACAGCAGGGTAAAGAAAACGGTGATTTCCAAGGTGAACTTTGGCGGCGGCTGCATCAATGATACCATTATTCATTTGTCCAATGAGAAGCTTCCCTTTGGCGGAGCAGGAAACAGCGGCATGGGAGCGTACCACGGAAAGCATAGCTATGAGACCTTCAGCCGGGAAAAGAGCATCATGGAAAAGGGCAACTGGCTGGACATTCCATTCCGCTATCCACCTTATGGGAAACGTCTGCCACTCCTGAAAAAGTTATTGAAATAGTATTCTCAGAAAATATATTTATGTAAACTCAAATAAAAGAAAAAGAAAAAATGCATAAAAAATGGATAAATATGCATCAAACTTAGTGACTATTTGTTTTGCGAAAAAGGTTGAAAAAACCTTCCCGATATGGTAGAATTTTTACAATTTAGGTAGACTGTGCAGGTTTGGTGCATTTTTTATGCAAAAGGAAGGAAAAAGAGATGACTGACTCTTTTTTTTTGCGCAGGTATCGGAAGAATAGAAAGGACAGGGTGAACAAATGAAAGCTTTTCTTATATTGGAAGATGGCAATGTATTTACCGGAACCAGCATCGGTTCAACACGGGAAGTCATCAGTGAAATCGTATTTAATACGTCGATGACAGGGTATTTAGAGGTACTGACAGATCCATCTTATGCAGGACAGGCGGTAGTAATGACATATCCTTTGATTGGAAATTATGGAATTACACCGGATATGGAGTCAGGACGTCCATGGGTAGATGGATATATCGTAAGAGAATTATCCAGAATGCCAAGTAATTTCCGTTGTGAAGGAACCATTCAGGATTTTCTGAAAAAATACGATATACCGGGAATTGCAGGAATTGATACCAGAGCATTAACCAAGCTCTTACGTGAAAAGGGAACAATGAATGGAATGATTACAACAGATGAGAATTACAATCTGGATGAGATTATTCCAAAATTAAAGGCTTACACCACAGGAAATGTGGTAGATAAAGTAACCTGTGAAGAGAAAAGCGTATTGCCTGGAAAGGGCAAAAAAGTAGCACTGTTAGACCTTGGTGCTAAGAGAAACATCGCCCAGTCATTAAATAAAAGAGGCTGTGAAGTTACCGTTTATCCGGCACACACCACAGCAGAAGAAATTTTAAGCACGAATCCGGACGGAATCATGTTAAGCAATGGACCTGGAGACCCGAAGGAGTGCAAGGAGATTATTGCAGAGATTCGTAAATTATATGAATCCGACACACCGATTTTTGCAATCTGCTTGGGACATCAGCTGATGGCACTTGCAACCGGTGCAGACACATATCATTTGAAATATGGTCATCGTGGAGGAAATCATCCGGTTAAGGATTTAAAGACCAACCGTGTATACATTTCCAGCCAGAACCATGGTTATGCAGTAGATACCAATACCCTGGATGAGAAAATTGCAAAACCGGCATTTGTAAATGTAAACGATGGAACTAACGAAGGATTAGAGTATGTCGGAAAGAACATTTTTACCGTACAGTTCCATCCGGAAGCATGTCCGGGACCACAGGATTCTGCTTACCTTTTTGACCGTTTTATTGAGATGATGGGAGGAACGAAATAATGCCTAAGAATAAAGATATTAAAAAAGTATTAGTAATTGGTTCAGGTCCGATTGTCATTGGACAGGCTGCAGAGTTTGACTATGCAGGAACACAGGCATGTCGTTCTTTAAAAGAAGAAGGAATCGAAGTTGTTCTGGTAAATTCCAATCCTGCTACCATTATGACAGATAAGGATATTGCAGATGAAGTTTATATCGAGCCATTAACTGCAAAAGTATTAGAGCAGATTATCATAAAAGAAAAACCGGACAGCGTCCTTCCTACCTTAGGTGGACAGGCAGGTCTTAACCTTGGTATGGAGTTAGCAGAATCCGGATTCTTAGAGAAACATGGTGTCAATCTGATTGGTACAACTGCTGAGACAATTTTTAAGGCTGAGGATCGTCAGGCATTTAAAGATACCATGGAAAAAATCGGTGAGCCATGTGCACCATCCCAGGTAGTACACAATGTAGAAGATGGTATCAAATTTACCAATACCATCGGATATCCGGTTGTACTTCGTCCTGCTTATACCTTAGGAGGAAGCGGCGGCGGAATCGCACATAATGAGACAGAGCTTATCGACATCTTATCCAACGGACTTCGTCTGAGCCGTGTCGGAGAAGTGCTGGTAGAACGTTGTATCGCAGGCTGGAAGGAAATCGAGTACGAAGTAATGCGTGATGCCAATGGAAACTGTATTACTGTATGTAATATGGAAAACATTGACCCGGTTGGTGTACATACCGGAGACTCTATCGTAGTAGCACCTTCCCAGACATTAGGTGATAAAGAGTACCAGATGCTGCGTACTTCTGCACTTAATATCATTTCCGAATTAAATATTACCGGTGGATGTAACGTACAGTACGCACTGCATCCGGAAACCTTTGAATATTGTGTTATCGAGGTTAATCCTCGTGTATCCCGTTCTTCTGCATTAGCATCCAAAGCAACCGGATATCCGATTGCAAAAGTTGCTGCAAAGATTGCACTGGGCTATACCTTAGATGAAATCAAGAATGCAATTACCGGAAAGACATATGCAAGTTTTGAGCCGATGTTAGACTACTGCGTAGTAAAAATCCCAAGACTTCCATTTGATAAATTCATCACTGCAAAACGTACGTTAACAACACAGATGAAAGCAACCGGAGAAGTTATGAGTATCTGCAATAACTTTGAAGGTGCCCTGATGAAAGCAATCCGTTCCTTAGAGCAGCATGTAGACAGTCTTTTATCCTATGACTTCAGCAAGCTTTCTGATGAGGAGTTACAGGAGCAGTTACATGTAGTAGATGACCGCAGAATCTGGGTTATTGCAGAAGCACTGCGCCGTGGCGTATCTTATGATAAAATTCATGAGATTACAAAGATTGATAAATGGTTTATTGACAAACTGGCTATCTTAGTTGAGATGGAGCAGGATTTAAAGACAAAACCACTTACCGTAGAGCTTTTAAAAGAAGCAAAACGTATGGAATTCCCGGATAAAGTCATTGCAGATCTTACTGGAAAGAGTGAAAAAGAAATTCATGACATGCGTTACGAAAATGGTATCGTAGCAGCCTTTAAGATGGTTGATACCTGTGCCGCAGAGTTTGAAGCATCCACTCCATATTACTATTCCGTATTTGGCAGTGAAAACGAAGCAGCAGAGACAACACCGAAGAAGAAAGTTCTGGTATTAGGTTCCGGCCCAATCCGTATCGGACAGGGTATCGAGTTCGACTACTGTTCTGTACACAGCACCTGGGCATTTGCCAAGGAAGGCTGGGAGACAGTTATCGTAAATAACAACCCGGAGACCGTATCAACAGACTTTGATATTGCAGATAAACTGTATTTCGAGCCACTGACACCGGAAGATGTTGAGGCAATTGTAAAATTAGAAAAACCGGACGGAGCTGTAGTTCAGTTCGGTGGACAGACCGCAATCAAGCTGACCGAAAGCTTAATGAAGATGGGTGTCAAGATTCTTGGAACCAAGGCAGAAGATGTAGATGCTGCAGAGGACAGAGAGCTCTTTGATGAAATCTTAGAGAAGACTGGAATTCCAAGAGCAGCAGGTGGAACTGTATTTACTGCAGAGGAAGCCAAAGAAGTTGCACACCGTCTGGGTTACCCGGTACTGGTTCGTCCTTCCTATGTATTAGGCGGACAGGGTATGAAGATTGCATACAATGATGAAGAGATTGAAGAATTTATCGGAATCATCAACCGTATTGCTCAGGATCACCCGATTCTGGTTGATAAATACCTGATGGGTAAGGAAATCGAAGTAGATGCCGTATGCGATGGTACAGATATTTTAATTCCTGGTATCATGGAGCATATCGAGCGTACCGGAGTACATTCCGGAGACAGTATTTCCGTATATCCGGCACCGACCATCAGTGATGAAGTAAGAGAAATGCTGGTAGAATATACCAAGCGTTTGGCTCAGGCATTACATGTAGTAGGACTGATTAATATCCAGTTTATCGTAATGGACGAGCAGGTATATGTCATCGAAGTAAATCCACGTTCTTCAAGAACGGTACCATATATCAGTAAAGTTACCGGTATCCCAATCGTAGACCTGGCAACCAAGGTTATCATTGGAAATACCATCAAAGGAATGGGCTACACACCGGGACTTGCACCAACCGCAGATTATATCGCAATCAAGATGCCGGTATTCTCCTTCGAGAAACTGCGTGGAGCAGAAATCAGCCTTGGACCGGAAATGAAGTCCACCGGAGAATGCTTAGGAATTGCCAAGACCTTTGATGAAGCCTTATACAAAGCTTTCTTAGGAGCAGGCGTTCAGCTTCCGAAATATAAGCAGATGATTATGACTGTAAAAGATGCAGACAAGCCGGAAGCAGTCGGCGTAGCAAAACGTTTTGCAGCCTTAGGTTACAAGATTTATGCCACCAGAAGTACTGCAAAATATTTACAGGAGCATGGCGTAGATGCACTGCGTGTCAATAAGATTACCCAGGAGTCACCAAACGTTATGGACTTAATCTTAGGACATAAGATTGACCTTGTCATCGACACACCGACCCAGGGAAATGGTGATAAGAACCGTGACGGATTCCTGATTCGTCGTAATGCAATTGAGACCGGCGTATACTGTATCACGGCAATGGATACAGCCAACGCACTGGCAACCAGCTTGGAAAATGCCCAGTCAGAGCTTACTCTGGTAGATATTGCAACCGTGAAGAATATTTAAGAGCAAAGAAACAGCCTCATGTGTTTCAAGTGGAACACATGGGGCTGAAATTTTTGCTGTCAGGCATCTGTAAGAAGCTGCCGGTAGCAGGCACTACAGGCGCAGGCAGCGTTTATATAATATATACAAAAACGGAAACATAATTTGAATAAAAATGACAATTGACAAAGAAATGTAAAATGGTTAATCTGATAGGTAGTTGCTGAAGAATCAGCGGGAGTACTGAGCTATGAAAAAATGAGATGAAATGATTAGATAGTACAATTCATAGATTCCGGAATTCTCCGGTGATAATCCCAAATGATATAAGGCAATAAAAATAGAATAGCAGGTCTCTAAGGAGATATATTATGAAACCAATATATGCAGAAAATATTATAGTAGCAATAAAATCGTGCGGCTGTATAGAGTGGTATATTTTAGACAAAGATTATTGCTTTTTAGATTATCCTAAGTTAGAAGAAGCATATCGTAAGAAAGGCTATAATGATACTTTTGATGATGATTCCAGATTTGGCATAAAAGTAGTAAATGAATTGTCGAAAACACAATTTTTGGATCATATAAAAGAATATAAAATTACAGCCGAAGAATTAAAGAAAATGTTAATGAAGGAATCTGATTATAATGATAAATTAGCATATAATCCATCTATTTTAATAGATTTTGAAAATCGGGTATTTATATCGTATTATGCTGAACCGGAATCTTTTGAAGCGTTTGTTCCAGATGGCTGGATAGGAAAGTATCAGGATTTTACAGAAGAAATACCAGAAAAACAGAGATATTGGATGGATGAAAACGGTAAAAATTTGATAGGAGAATAGGAATGGATAATAAAACAGAGGGTATTGGTATGGAATTTAATGAGACACAAACAATGGCAATTAATTTTACTAAAATGGCAAAAGAAAAAATGGGGGATAAAGTTAAAGATTTTTGCATTTTAGACGTATATGATGATGCGAATAACCGAGCATTCAGCGTGGAATTTACAGCATATGATTATTTCCCAATAAGGTTGAATTATGAAAGAGGAAGATTTGGATGCTGCATATTATATGGAGAAAGAACAGTGGCATTAAGTAACTCACAACAATGGTGGGAAGAAGCTGATTTTGATGTCTTTATTAAAGAATTAGAAAGAGAACTGAAGTTAAGAATTCCGGATAAATTCTTAAAAGCGCATCATTGGAGATAATATAAAAGAATTCAATATAATCGGAAAGATGCTTTATTGGAATTTTTTGTTAATTACAAAATGCATGGAAGCATAGAACAACTGGAAGGAGACTATTCCTTTGGCTTCCCATATGATAAGTTGACGGATATTGTTGCAAATAGAGAAAAAGCAGTTGAAAAATTAAAAGAATATTTGGAAAAATATTGGTATGTGGGACATAAAAATATGGGATGGTACGATATTCATAAAGCAAAAGAAAAATTGTATTACGGTTACTGGAGTTTTGAAGCAGGAGCTATTGCAAAAATATTAAATTTAGATGACAGCAATTTGAAAGATGTACCGTATTATCCATATGATTTGGTTCACTATAAAAGCAATAGTATGTAATCGGGATTAGAGGATATAAAAGGCGTTTTATATGTTGTGGGATAAATTAACGGAAGAGAATTATATAATATATGTAAACAGAGACATTGATTTAAGGATAAAAGTTTTTGAATTGATGGAGAATGATGAAATATATATCAAATATAAGGGATTTAATTTGACAATACCTATGTTGGTATGGGAGTTTGGAGAAGATTTAAAGTTGGCATCAATAGAAGATGTTCGTATGGAAGGCAACGACCGATTTGATAAACATTTTGTTATTAAAAAAGAGGATAAAGAGAAGTTTTTAGATGAAATATATTTCTTTTTGGTTGATAATCATATGGATTCTGTTTTAAATGAAAAGTATCGAGCAAATTGGTGATAAAGATAAAAAATATATTATAGGATGAATATGAAAATAAAAGTAAGAAGAGAAGCTGCTAAATGCACGAATTGTGGGAAAATTAATGAATTTTATTATTTATCAGATTTTTCATATGGTGAGAGATTAGTGTTATTTCATAACGGTATGAGTTATGCATATATTAATTTGTTGGAAGATGATGTTTATAATGATTTTATTGACAAAGTGAAATCCATTTTAAATTTGTATCAAAAAGAATTTTCAGAAGAAAAATTGCAAAATATAATTAATCATATATTTGGCATGACTTGTGACAGGATACAGGAAAGTGAGATTGACTTTGCAATGAACCATAAAAAATGCATCTATTGCGCCGCGGATGATTTTGAAGATTTAATGGCTGAGCCGGAAAAAATTATTTGTGTGGAGATGCCCAATGTGACACATCATGCGTGGAAAACTCTGGATGATGCGAAAAAGGTGCAGCGAATAGAAAAAGCATTAATGGAAAATAAAGTTATCTAATGATACAGTGGTGTATACCAAATGGAGAAAATGAAATGTGGAGAATCCAAAAGAAAGAAAAATTTGATATTTGGGAAAACGACTTATGTTCATTGAAAGTTCAATATGAAGAAAATAAATGTAGAGTTTATGTTAATTATAAAGGGTATAATGTTGTTATTCCAATGGGGATGTACGGATTTGAAGATGAAATTCAGGAAAGAAAGATAAAGTATGAGGTTGAGGGAGAAAAGGGCGCTTTTAATTCTTTAAGCTATGTGGTGGAGGAGAATAAGGTGAAGTTGTTTTGCAATATAATATTTTCCTTTTTATCGGAACATAATTTGGATAAAGTATTGTATGAAGAGTTTAAGTATTAAAAAATAATCCAATGTCAAGACTTAGTACAAGTTAAAATAAGAAATTTCTACCCTAATTTTAACCGGTCAGAAAAGCTGCTTTCATTTGTGCTTTTTCATACATGCGTTACCATAATGTTCTGTAAGATATGTATGTGGGGCAACTGTACATTACATAGGGTAAAATCTGTGCGTGAAAAAGTCTGCATAAAAGCTAAGTAAGTTTTCAATAAAGTTGTGGAATTTGTTTCTCATAGATGTTCATCTCCTTTTTGTTTACGCTGTCATTATAAAACATGAAAGGGTATATTACTTGCCAAAATAAAAAAATAATTGGACAAAAATTGCAATGGGCAGAGCGTGTGTAAATTCTCTTCCCATTGCAGTTTTTTATATATTTTTACGATATTCTGAGGGAGATATGCCTTTTATTTTTTTGAATATGCGGCTGAAATATAAAGCATTATCATAACCGACAATTTGTGCAATTTCATTTATGTTATATTCCGTATTCAAGAGCAGGGCTTCTGCATTACAAATGCGTTTTTGCAAAATGAAATGCATGGGTGTAGAGCCGACATAAAGTTTGAAGTTGCGTATAAACCAGCTTGTGCTTACATGAATTTTTTTGGCGTATTCTTCAATACTGATTGATTCGCTATAATGTTCATTAAAATAGGCAATAGCCATGTCAATAGTTTCAGCAGCATGGGAATTATCTATCCTTATGCTGTTATTAAAGTGTCGTTGCAGTTTTATAAACATCTGTCTTAAATACATTTCAAGCATTTCCTGATAACTATCCTTACACATCTGCAATTCATTTATCATTGTACGAAAAAGATTTTGATAGGAGGGACCAGAACCACAGTAAAATACCCTTTTGTCATCGGTCAATCCATAAGAGCGTAATATATTTGTTACATCACTGCCTGTAAAATGAACCCAGTAGACTTCAGTTTGATCTTCTGCATAATATTCATATTTTTGAGGCTCCTTTGGACGATATAAAATCATATGTCCGGCATGAACAATAGTTTCATCTTCACTATTGCGGCCAAAGTGGAAATGCGCTTTTCCGGCAGCAATATAAATCAACTGAAAATCGAGTCTGCCACGAGGTCTCCAGGTGGGTAGTTTAGGATGCGTGTATAACTTATATGTTCCACACATAGTTACAATAAGCGGCTGGGATTTATCTTTTCTATCCATCGTTGAGTGGTTGAGATATGCATTATTTGTGTACATGTGTGCCTCCTTGTATTGAAATATAAAAAGTGTATGTCAAAAATGGCTAAAAATCTGTCCAATATAATCCTTATGTTCATTAATTTTATCATTTTGTGCATATTTTGTCCAATTTATGATATGTCATTTTGTACTTATTTTTTATATACTAACCATAATAAAGCTGTGGGGCAAAACAAAGCAAAAGGAAAAGTACTTGTGGAAGGAGAAATTCTCATGGAAGAAAAAACATACCTGAAATGGTATAACAAAGTAGGTTACGGAACGGGAGATATTGCAGGAAATGTAGTATATGCTTTTTTATCATCATTTGTCATGATTTATCTGACAAATACAGTTGGGTTAAATTCGGGCATAGTAGGCACATTGATAGCAGTATCAAAATTATTTGATGGAGTTACGGATATATTTTTCGGTACAATGATTGACCGTACAAAGAGTAGGATGGGAAAAGCAAGACCGTGGATGTTCTATGGATTCTTTGGCTGTGCTGTCACACTGTTTGGTGTATTTGCAATTCCGACCAGTCTTGGAAAAACAGCACAGTATGCATGGTTTTTTATAGCATATACATTACTTAATGCTGTGTTTTATACTGCTAATAATATTGCGTATGCAGCGTTGACATCACTGGTAACAAAAAATAGTAAAGAGCGTGTTCAGATGGGTTCTTTCCGTTTCATGTTCTCATTTGGTACAAATCTGGTCATCCAGTCTGCTACTGTTGGCGCAGTAGAAATATTTGGTGGTGGTGCGGCCGCATGGAGAACTATCGCAGCTATTTACTGTATTATAGGTATTATTACCAATACACTTGCTGTATTTTCAGTAAAAGAACTGCCGGACGAAGAATTAAAAGATGACAGAGTAGCAGGAGAGGAAGATGACAAACTTTCTTTTAAGAAGACAATAAAACTTCTCTTTAGCAATAAATATTTTTCAATGATTTGCGTAATCTATATTCTTCAGCAGCTTCGTGCAGCTATGGTGAATGTAGGAATCTTTTTTATGACATATGTATTACTGAATAAGAATTTGTTCGGTATATTTTCATGGGCAAATAACATTCCTTTGATTATTGCACTTGCTGTTACACCTGTACTGGTTTCAAAAATGAAAGGAATGTATAAGTTAAATAAGTATAGTTATATGTTTGCTACAGTATGCCGTTTGATGGTTGCAGTGGCAGGTTATCTGGGTAGTGTTCCATTAATGCTGTTATTTACAGTTCTTACATCCTTCGGAGAAGGACCTTGGCAGGGAGATATGAGTGCAGTAATTGCACAATGTTCAGAATATACTTATTTAAAGAGCGGAAAGCGGATTGATGGTTCCATGTTCTCCTGTACTTCGTTAGGTGTAAAGCTCGGTGGAGGTATTGGTGTTGCACTTTCAGGCTGGCTGCTTGATATAAGCGGATATATTAATCTTGACAATGTGGTTCAGCCGGATAGTTGTATCAATATGATGTATTTTATGTATCTGTGGCTTCCATTTATATTTGACATAGTTATTGCAGTCATTCTTTCATTCCTTAATGTAGAACGGGCAAATATGAAATTAAAAGAAAATATGCTGAATCAGTAAAGAAAATAGCCTCTCGAAATTTGCTTTAGGGGTTATATAGAAAAAGAAAATAAGAAAAGATATGAGGAGGATTATTATGAACGCTGATATGAAGTGGTTAGACAATCCGGAAGTGTTTCGTGTAAACCAGTTGGACGCACATAGTGACCATTGTTACTATATGGATTATACAGATATGGAAAAATCAGATAATCCGTTGACACAATCATTGAATGGACAATGGGAGTTTGCTTTTAGTAAAAATGTAATGGACCGACCGGAAAATTTCTATGAGGAAAATTTTGATGCATCTTCATTTGATAAGATTATGGTTCCTGGACATATTGAGCTGGCAGGTTATGACAAAATACGCTATATCAATACGATGTATCCGTGGGAGGGAAAAGAATATCACAGGGGTGCGTATAGTATGGGGAGTACCGGGGACGAGGCAGGAATGTTTTCTGAGGCAGAGTATAATCCGGTCGGCTCTTATATCAAACGATTTGATCTGAGTGAGCAAATGCGTAAAAAGAAAATCCGTATTTGTTTTGAAGGTGTGGAAGAAGCGATGTATCTGTGGCTGAATGGTCAGTTTGTAGGATATGCAGAGGATAGTTTTACACCGTCAGAATTTGATCTGACACCATTTATCAGAGAAAAAGGAAATGTGCTGGCAGTTCAGGTTCACAAAATGAGTACAGCAGCATTTTTGGAGGATCAGGACTTTTTCCGTTTTTTTGGAATTTTCAGAAATGTAACTTTAAAAGCAGTGCCAGAGGTGCATTTGGAAGATGTATGGTTTCAACCGACACTAAACAAGGATAATGCAAGCGGCAGGGTATCGGTAAAGATAAAAGTAACTGCTCCAGAAGGAAAAAAAGTAGCTGCCCATTTTGTGTTAAAAGACCGGGAGAATAATCAGGTGGCAGAGGATAATATCACCTTAGAGGAAAAAGATGGAAGTCTTGTAGGAGTGATGGATACTGAGGTTGGAAGTGTTAAGGCATGGGATAATCACTGCCCATATCTGTATCACGCATATGTAGAACTTAGAGGCGAAGATGGAGAAATATTAGAGATAATTCCATATGACATAGGTTTCAGAAGACTGGAAATGATTGACAAGGTAATCTATTTAAATGGTAAACGTCTTGTCATTACCGGAGTAAACCGTCATGAGTGGAGTGCAAAGACAGGAAGAAGCATCGGTATGGATGAAATGACAGCAGACATTGATTGTATGATTAGAAATAATATCAATGCAGTACGCACCTGCCATTATCCGGATCAGATACCGTGGTATTACCTGTGTGATAAAGCAGGCATTTATGTAATGGCAGAAACGAATATGGAAAGTCATGGAACATTCCAGAAACTTGGTACGATTGAACCATCGTGCAGTATACCTTGTTCTATTCCACAATGGCGGGCGGCTGTTGTTGACAGGGCTAGGAGTAATTTTGAAACTTTTAAAAACCACACAGCAATTCTTTTCTGGTCTTTAGGAAATGAATCTTATGCGGGTGATGACATAGAAGCAATGAATACTTACTTCAAGGAAAAGCAGGATGGCAGATTTGTTCATTATGAAAGTTCTTTCTATGACCGTAATTATGAGGAAACCATATCAGATGTAGAGAGCAGAATGTATGCAAAGCCTTATGAAGTGGAGGAATATTTAAATAATAATCCAAAGAAACCTTATCTTTTGTGTGAGTATATGCATGATATGGGTAATTCGATGGGAGGACTTGGTACTTATATGAAGTTAATAGATAAGTATGAGATGTACCACGGTGGATTTATCTGGGATTTCATTGATCAGGCACTTCTCGTGAAAGATGAAGTGACAGGAAAAGAAGTTTTGCGTTATGGCGGAGACTTTGATGATAAGCCTTCTGATTATGAGTTTTCAGGAAATGGAATTGTATTTGCAGACCGTAAGGAAAAACCAGCTATGCAGGAAGTGAGGTATTACTATGGCTTATACAGATAAGAATAAATTGAGAGTTGTATATGGAGATTATACACTTGGAGTACATGGAGAAAGGTTTGACTATATATTCTCTTATTCACAGGGCGGTCTGGAGTCTGTAGTAAAAAACGGTTATGAATGGTTGTATCGTTGTCCAAGACCTACTTTTTGGAGAGCATTAACAGATAATGACAGAGGCAGCAGGTTTCATATTAAAAGTGGAAGCTGGCTCGCATCGGATATGTTCATTGACTGCAAAAAAACGGAAGTTATTATGGACGGTGAACTGCAAAAGCAGTATGCTCCGGACAATAACAGCTATGGCGGTGATGTAGCTGCCGGGGAAATAATTGTGAAATATACCTATGAGACTGTCAGCAATCCAGCCACAACAGTCATTGTATCTTATACCATTGATGTAACTGGAAATATCAAGGTGGATGTGGATTACACAGGAGTAAAGGGACTGCCGGAACTTCCGGTATTCGGAATGAGGTTTATTATGCCGACACTTGCAGATAAATATATGTACAAGGGATTATCGGGGGAAACCTATCCGGACAGAAAGGCAGGGGCAGAAAAAGGAATTTATGAGGTATCAGATTTGAGCCTGACACCATATCTGGTTCCACAGGAATGTGGTATGAGAATGGATACAGAGTGGTTGGAGATTACAAGACATACAAGTCTGGATAATAGCAGAACGGATAGTTCACCACAGACATTACGAATAGAGAAAAACGACAAGACATTTGCTTTTTCGTGCCTGCCTTATACGGCATCAGAGGTTGAAAACGCAACACACCATGAGGAACTGCCACCAGCAAGAAGAACAGTCCTTTGTGTCTATGGTGCAGTAAGAGGAGTCGGTGGAATTGATAGCTGGGGAAGTGATGTGGAAGATGATTATCGGATTAGTGCAGAAAAAGACATTCACTATTCCTTCATTATCCGCTAAGTTTGTTTGAGGAGTTGCTTGCGAGTGTTATTGGTATATGAGAACAGAATAGATGGAATAGTGGCAGAGTGGAAAAAAACAGTGCATTTTCCACCACATTTACATGAAGCAATAGAGGTAGTGTATGTAACAGATGGGGATATTGAGTTTGGAGTTGGACAAGAATTGTACCATATGGATGAGGGCGATTTTGCAATCGTGTTCCCGAATGTAATACATCATTATCAGGTGTTTGGGAAAAAAGAAAATAAGGTAATATACTTGTATCTTGATCCAACGCTGTTTCCATCCTATTACAAGGAGTTGCAGATATACAGCCCGAAGAATCCGGTTGTAAAAAAAGAGCAAGTGCATCCTGATGTAGTAAATGCCATAAAATATCTGGCAGGAATAACAGAGGGGAATCCCATGCTGATACAGGCTTATGTACAGATGATTCTTGCCCATGTTTTCGCGGAAATGCCAATGGTTGATAAAAGCACAGTAGGGAGTGATGACCTCATTTATAATGCGGTAGAATATGTAGCTAAAAATTTTAGAGAGAAAATCAGTCTTGAAAAAATGGCATACGATTTGTGCGTAAGCAGATATGTGTTATCAAGAATGTTTGCAAAAACCTTTCACTGTAATTTTAGTAAATATGTGAATGGAGTCCGGTTAAATTATGCAGTTACTGCGCTGGAAAACACAATGGATTCCATTACAAATATATGCCTTGATTGTGGGTTTGAAAGTCAAAGAACTTTTAACCGTGTTTTTAAGGATAGATATAAGATTACACCAAGAGAGTACAGAAAAAGGAGAGGACTTATTAATAAAAGCGTAGTAGTGAATGATAGAGGGGGGAAGAGGTAAGTGGAATGTGGCATTAAAATTTTGGAGCATTAGTATTATCTGGTTATCGGATATGTGGTTAAAAGAAAACCATGTATGTTCAATATTTTAGATTGAACATACATGGGCCTTTTTGTATTGTCGAATCCTACACCAGCTTCTTTCTTGCAGCCTTTTTCTTTGGTGCCGGCTCGGCAGCGGCTGCTGCGGCAGCCTGATTCTGGCGCTTGCGGAACCGGTCGGCTACATCTTTGATATATTTGTCTGAGGTAAAATGCTTCAAAGTATTTTCATCAATGGCAATCCGGTTATCCATGGTCTTCATAATATCCTGAATCTGGATAATGTCATAGATGTGCGGGTCACGCAAATCAAAGATTTCATTATTAGTAAACTGTAGGATAAGAGGTTTGGAATAATCCTCCGGGTTATCTTCAAGAATCATCGCTTTTTCCCCATTGGATAAATCTACACAGGCACCTCTCGGAAGAATGTGGATGCAAAGAGAAAGTGCACGGACAATCTTTGTATCATATTTTTCCGGAAACTCCTGCAAATATTTCATGGCAACGATTTCGGAAATCGGCTCATTGGTTAGGCTCATGGCGGTCATCCGGTCAAAGGCATCTGCAACCTGTAAAAGTTTTGTGCCGCTGCTGCGGAAAATCTTGGATGGCTCAGCAGCCTCTTCCGGAGCGGAGAGTGTAATAAACTGGGTAATGATTCTTAAAGCATCCGGTGATAACTTTATACTGTGAGTCTGCGGATTCAGATAATCTAAGCTCTTGATACGGCAGGCAAGGATTTTCTTTTCGTCTTCTTCTGTTAAAGGATCCGTTTTTTCAGCAAGCTCGGTCGGAACTAAAAGCCAGCCAAAATCATAGAGCAGAGCAGCCGTTACACAGGTCTGCTGAAAATCATCCGGCATATTTAACTGGTGAGTCAGCATGGCGACCAGAATAGCAACGCTGATGGAATGCTTGTATACATAATCCGCAGAGCTTCTTAAATTCTGCGCAAAGTTCAGCTTGTGGTCAAGACGGCCATACTGGGACAGAATCGAAGAGACCAGCGTTGGAAGCTTGTCCGGCTGTCTGCCTTTACGAATCATATCCATGCAGTCGCGAAGCTGGAACATGGAAATGGTCTGGAACTGTTCGAAAGCAATATCCTCGTCGGATAATGGCGGAACCGGTTCGGCAGGCTCCAGAATATAAATACCAATCAGCTCGAAATTCCGGATACTTTCGATACCCTGCTGGGTCAGTCTGGTGTCGCGGTCATAAAGCATGACGCCCAATTTATTATAGATAGGTTTAGCAAGACGCATGCCGGGTTTTAAGTCATCTGTCCGTATAAATAGCATAGCGGTTACCTCCTTACAAAATATGTTTTTCTCCGTTAAAATTCCTAGTTCAAATATAGCACAAGCAGAGAGGAAAAACAATCTTGGGATTGAAAAAGAAGTGTAGTTTTTCGTTGCATTTTCATAAGAAAGCCGTCTATAATAAAGGAAGAAAACAAGAGGCGTGATAAATCCATAAAAGAGGATAAAGATATGAAGAAAAACAGTAAACGACGTATGTTTTCCGCATTGCTGATGCTGTTTCTGATGATACAGATGACGGTGCAGGCAGACACCGGTACCAAGGAAAGAGTGGATCTGGCATCTAAGGACACCGGAAGCAGCGTGGAAGAGCTGGAACGTCAGAGAGAGGAACAGCAGTCGCAGCTTGATTCCTTGAAAGAATATCAGATAAATCTTTCCGATGAACTGACGGAATTAAATAATGGATTGCAGGAAATCAGCAACGAACTGGCGGATACCCAGGATGAAATTGCAGCGAAAAATGTGGAGATTGAAGCAGCAGAAAGCCTATGAGGAAGAATTAGAGGCACAGAAGGCGAAAGAAGATGCTGCCCGTCAGGAGGAGATTAAGCGTCAGGAAGAGGAACTTATTAACAGTCAGCAGCCAGCTGCTTCAGATAATAATGCAAATCCGGATGGGACATCCACCGGGGATACTACTACAGGAAGCGATGCTTCCGGTGGCGGAACTTCGGACAACGGCACTTCCGGTGGCGGGACAGTGAATGCCAGTGATGTTGCCATGCTGGCAGCACTGATCCAGTGCGAAGCAGGCGACGAAAGCTATGAAGGGAAGCTTGCCGTTGGAAGCGTGGTCATGAACCGTGTGGACAGCAGTTATTTCCCGGATACCGTGGTAGGTGTCATCTATCAGAGCGGGCAGTTCTCACCGGTAGCCAGCGGTCGTTTCGCAGTAGTGCTTTCATCCGGGGCAGATGCGTCCTGTGTGCAGGCTGCCACAGAAGTCTTAGCAGGCACAAGAACCTTAAACTGCTTATATTTCCGCAGAAACAACGGACTGATTAATGGAACTGTAATCGGAAACCATGTATTTTATTAGGGAAAGCTGAAAATCCGGCTCAATAAAGCAAGTTTCACTTGCAAAAATCCCCTTTCTATGATAACATCAGATTGTCGGGAAAGAGCCGGAAAGGCTTTCTTTTATTTTTTTTACAAAAGATTGTTAAAAAAATAACAATAGTAAAAGGCAAATTTAATTCAGAAGGAGACGAGAAAATGGCACAGAAAGTAGTTTTAGCAGGCGCATGTCGTACCGCAATCGGTAAAATGGGAGGAGCTTTAAGCAATACTCCAGCCGCAGATTTAGGCGCAATCGTAATCAAAGAAGCATTAAACAGAGCTGGTGTTAAACCAGAACAGGTTGATGAAGTAATGATGGGATGTGTAATCCAGGCAGCACAGGGACAGAACGTTGCACGTCAGGCTTCTATCAAAGCAGGTTTACCAATCGAGGTTCCTGCATTTACATTAAACGTAGTTTGTGGTTCTGGTTTGAAATGTGTAAACGAAGCTGCAAACATGATTATGGCTGGTCAGGCAGACATCGTTGTTGCAGGTGGTATGGAGAACATGTCTATGGCACCTTACGCTATGACAAAAGCTCGTTTTGGATATCGTATGAACAATGCAACAATTATCGATACCATGGTAAATGATGCATTAACAGACGCATTTAATCATTATCATATGATGATTACAGCAGAGAACGTATGTGACAAATACGGAATTACCCGTGAAGAGTTAGACGAGTTCTCAGCAAACAGCCAGCAGAAATGTGAAAAAGCAATTGCTGAAGGCAGATTCAAAGACGAAATCGTTCCTGTACCTGTTAAGGTTAAGAAAGAAACTGTTATGTTTGACAAAGATGAGGGACCACGTCCAGGCACAACTGCTGAGTCATTAAGCAAATTAAGATGCTGCTCTGGTAAAGAGGGCGGACTTGTTACTGCAGGTAACGCTTCCGGTATCAACGATGGAGCAGCAGCAATCGTTGTTATGAGCGAAGAAAAAGCAAAAGAGCTTGGTGTTAAACCAATGGCTACATGGGTTGCAGGAGCACTTGGCGGAGTTGAGCCGGAAATCATGGGTGTTGGACCTGTTGCTTCTACAAAGAAAGTTCTTGCAAGAACCGGAATGTCTATCGATGATTTCGACTTAATCGAGGCAAACGAAGCATTCGCTGCTCAGTCAATTGCAGTTGCAAGAGATCTTGGATTTGATATGTCTAAGGTAAACGTAAACGGTGGTGCAATCGCACTTGGACATCCTGTTGGAGCATCTGGATGCCGTATCTTAGTTACATTGCTTCATGAGATGCAGAAGAGAGACGCTAAGAAAGGTCTTGCTACTCTGTGTATCGGTGGTGGAATGGGCTGCTCAACAATCGTTGAGAGAGACTAATTCACTCTTTCTGAATAAGTAAATATACCCGGGAAGTGAAAAACGCTTCTCGGGTCTTGCGTTGCAAGTTATAACCCAGAAGGCTTTCTTTTTCAGGGTAAATATAATACATAATTTTTAAGGAGGACTAACATGAAAGTTGGCGTTATTGGTGCAGGTACCATGGGACAGGGCATTGCAAAAGCATTTGCTCAGGTAGAAGGATATGAAGTAGCTCTTTGCGACATCAAGCAGGAATGGGCTGATGGCGGAAAAGAGAAAATTGCAAAAGGATATGCAAGACTGGTAGAAAAAGGAAAAATGACACAGGAAACTGTTGACGGAATCCTTGCTAAAATCACACCAGGTTTAAAAGAGAATCTTTGCGCAGACTGCGATTTAATCGTAGAAGCAGCATTTGAAGATATGGGCGTTAAGAAGACAACATTCCAGGAGCTTGATAAGATTGCTAAACCAGAATGTATCTTTGCTTCTAATACATCCAGTCTTTCTATTACAGAAATCGGAAATGGTCTTACCCGTCCAATGGTAGGTATGCATTTCTTCAACCCGGCAGACAGAATGAAATTAATCGAAGTTATCGCTGGTGTAAATACTCCTGCTGAAACAGTAGAAGCTATTAAGAAAATCTCTGTAGAAATCGGAAAAACTCCGGTACAGGTAAATGAAGCTGCAGGTTTCGTAGTAAACCGTATCTTAATCCCAATGATTAACGAAGCTGCATTTATCAAAATGGAAGGTGTATCTGATATCGCAGGTATCGACGCAGCTATGAAGCTTGGCGCAAATCATCCAATGGGACCTCTTGAGTTAGGTGACTTCATTGGTCTTGACATCTGCCTTGCAATCATGGATGTACTTTACCACGAGACAGGCGACAGCAAATATCGTGCATGTCCATTAATCCGTAAAATGGTTCGTGGTGGTAACCTCGGCGCTAAGAGCGGAAAAGGATTCTATGTATACAACGCTGACCGTACAAAGACCCCGGTTGACGCTCAGTAAAATAAAATTTATGGAGGATTTCAGAACATGGATTTCAGTTTAGATAAGAAACATGAAATGGCGAGAACTCTGTTCAGAGATTTCGCAGAAAACGAAGTAAAACCTCTGGCTCAGGAAGTTGATGAGACAGAAGTATTCCCACAGGGAACAGTTGATAAAATGGCAAAATTTGGTTTCATGGGAATTCCGGTACCAAAGGAGTACGGCGGACAGGGATGTGACCCATTAACCTATGTTATGTGTGTAGAAGAGTTATCTAAAGTTTGTGGTACAACAGGTGTTATCGTATCTGCACATACTTCTCTTTGCATCGACCCAATTATGACTTACGGTACAGAAGAGCAGAAACAGAAATATGTAAAGCCACTTGCAACAGGTGAGAAGCTTGGTGCATTCGCATTAACAGAGCCTGGTGCTGGTACAGATGCCCAGGGAGCACAGACCAAGGCTGTATTAGATGGTGATGAGTGGGTATTAAACGGATCTAAATGCTTTATTACAAACGGTAAAGTTGCAGACGTTTATATCGTAATCGCAATCACAAGTGTTACCGAAGATAAGAGAGGAAGAAAGAAGAAGAACTTCTCTGCATTCATCGTGGACAAGGGAGCTCCTGGATTCTCCTTCGGAACAAAAGAAAAGAAAATGGGTATCCGTGGATCATCTACATACGAGTTAATCTTCGAAGACTGCAGAATTCCAAAGGAAAATCTGTTAGGACCGGAAGGAAAAGGATTCCCAATCGCTATGCATACTCTGGATGGCGGACGTATCGGTATCGCAGCTCAGGCACTTGGTATTGCAGAAGGTGCATTAGACAGAGCAGTTGCATACACCAAAGAAAGAAAACAGTTTGGTCGTTCTATCGCTCAGCAGCAGAATACCCAGTTCAAGCTTGCTGATATGGCAACCAGAATTGAAGCAGCTCAGATGCTGGTTTACAAAGCTGCTATGGCTAAAGCAACACAGAAGGTATATTCTGTAGAAGCAGCAAAAGCAAAATTATTCGCAGCAGAAACCGCAATGGCAGTTACTACAGAAGTAGTTCAGTTATTCGGTGGATACGGATACATCAGAGAATACGATGTAGAGCGTATGATGCGTGATGCTAAGATTACAGAGATCTACGAAGGAACAAGCGAAGTTCAGAGAATGGTTATTTCTGGCGCATTATTAAAATAGTTTCTGACAGATCGGCGCAAAAGGATTTTAAACGAAAAATCATGGCGCACACAAATTAAAAATATAAGGAGTGAATATACCGTGAAAATAGTTGTATGTGTAAAACAGGTACCAGATACAAAAGGCGGAGTAAAATTTAATCCGGATGGTACTTTGGATAGAGCTGCAATGCTCACTATCATGAACCCAGATGACAAAGCAGGTCTGGAAGCAGCATTAAGATTAAAAGATCAGTACGGTGCAGAAGTTACTGTACTTACCATGGGACTTCCAAAGGCTGATGAAGTTCTTCGTGAAGCAATGGCAATGGGCGCTGACAAGGGAATCCTTGTAACAGACCGTGTATTAGGTGGTGCAGATACCTGGGCTACTTCTACTACAATCGCTGGTGCATTAAGAAACCTTGACTATGATTTAATTATCACAGGTCGTCAGGCTATCGATGGAGATACCGCACAGGTTGGTCCTCAGATCGCAGAGCATCTTGGACTTCCGGTTATTTCCTATGCACAGGATATCAAAGTAGAAGGTGACAGCGTAATCGTTGAGCGTCAGTTTGAAGATGGATATCATGTATTAAAAGCAAAAATGCCTTGCTTAGTTACAGCATTATCTGAATTAAACGAGCCGCGTTACATGACTCCAGGCGGAATCTTCGATGCATTTGACAAAGAAGTAACTGTATGGGGCAGAGCTGACCTTAAAGACGTAGATGATTCTAACCTTGGTCTGAAAGGTTCACCGACCAAAATCGCAAAAGCATCTGACAAAGTTCGTAAAGGTGCAGGCGAGAAGGTTGCTCTCGATACCGACGAAGCAGTATCTTACTTAATTGGCAAATTCAAAGAGAAACATATCATCTAATAAAAATAAGGAAAAGTGGTGAATAAAATGGGTTTAGAAGAGTATAAAGGAGTATTTGTCTTTGCACAGCAGGTAGACAACACATTAAATGGTGTTGCTTTTGAGTTACTTGGAAAGGGCAAAGAACTTGCAAAAGATTTAAATACAGAAGTAACTGCAGTATTAATTGGTTCTGATGTGAAAGGTCTTGCAGATCAGCTTGCTGAGTACGGCGCTGATAAAGTTATCGTAGTAGATGATCCGGAACTGAAGAACTACAGAACAGAGCCATATGCACATGCATTAGCATCTGTAATCAACGAATTCAAACCAGAAGTTATGTTAGTTGGTGCAACAGCAATCGGTCGTGACCTTGGTCCTACTGTATCTGCAAGAGTTGCAACAGGTCTGACAGCTGACTGTACTGTTCTTGAGATTGGTGATTTCCCAATCAATCCGGTTGGAAACCAGGAGCAGAAACACAATCAGTTACTGATGACCCGTCCTGCATTCGGTGGAAATACCATCGCAACAATCGCTTGTCCGGATAACCGTCCTCAGATGGCTACTGTACGTCCAGGCGTTATGCAGAAAATTGCTCCAATCAAAGGTGCAAAAGCAGAAGTTATCGAGTTCAATCCAGGATTTACACCAAACAACAGATATGTTGAAATCATGGATATCGTAAAAGAAGTTAAGAATACAGCAAACATCATGGACGCAAAGATTTTAGTATCCGGAGGCCGTGGAGTTGGTTCTAAAGAAAACTTCAAACTGTTAGAGGACTTAGCAGAAGTTCTTGGTGGAACAGTAAGCTGCTCCCGTGCAGTTGTAGAGAATGGATGGCTTCCAGTTGACTTACAGGTAGGTCAGACAGGAAAGACAGTTCGTCCTCAGATTTACTTTGCAATCGGTATTTCCGGAGCAATCCAGCACGTAGCAGGTATGGAAGATTCTGATCTCATCATCGCAATCAACAAAGACGAAGATGCTCCAATCTTCGACGTTGCAGATTATGGTTTAGTAGGAGACTTAAACAAGATTGTTCCAGCTCTTACAAAAGCTTTAAAAGAGGAAATGGCTGCAAAATAATCCGTTTATGGATGTAATATTTCATCTTGGATGAGTCGCATTTGAGATGTGTGATAAAAGGGTGTCATGCAAACCGGAAGATTTGTGTGATGCCCTTTTTATGCACCTGACGGGAAATTTGCAAAGTATGTTGCCTGTAGTTAAACCGCAGGTATTTTTTTTGGTACATACATTGTATACAGTGGAAAAAAGTGGTATTCTAAACAAGGTTTGCAGGAAACTGTTTTGGCAGTGTGGCAGACAAATAATATTGCGGCATCGGCAGACAGATGCAGAAAAGAGGAAGAGACTATGAATAGAAGTAGCAGAACAGTGAAACTCGTTGAGATGGCTCTGTTGGTTGCAATCATTCTGATTCTGGCTTTTACCCCACTTGGTTATATTAAGACACTTGGTCTGGAAATTACATTGATTGTAGTTCCAGTTACAATTGGTGCCATTATTTTAGGGCCATTGGGCGGAGCAGTATTAGGAGCAGTATTTGGAATCACAAGCTTTATCCAGTGCTTTGGAATGAGTTCTTTTGGAGCAGTACTCCTTGGCATCAATCCATTTGGAACCTTCGTGGTATGTGTAGTATCAAGAATTCTGATGGGCTGGTTGACCGGACTTATCTATAAGGGATTATCCAAATTCCCGAAAATGAAGAACTGGAAGATTTTAATTGCCAACCTGGCAGGTCCAATCTTAAATACCTTTTTCTTCATGTCAACACTGGTAATTTTTTTCTTCAGCTCCGATTACATACAGTCACTGGCAGGCGGATTAAATCCATTCCGTTTTGTTATTGCCTTTGTAGGTGTCAACGGACTGGTTGAAGCAGCAGCCTGCTTCGTGGTAGGAAGTGCAATTACCAAGGCATTGCAGGTTGCAATGAAAAATAAATAAAAGAATAAAAAACGAATCGTAACACATACTATTCCGGAAAATACAGGAAATGAGGCGGAATAGTATGAAGCATAAGACGTATCGTATCTGCCTCCTTTCACTGGTGATAATCGCCGTGATAGGAGGCATTCTTTATTATACCAATGAAAATGGAAATAAAAGTACGAAGGGCGAAGGAACATTTGTAACAAAATTCGTAGAAAGGATGCCATTTTCATGAGTAGTCAGCAGACAAGTCTTTATATTAAAATCGAAAAGAATTCCATGGTCAAAGACCGCCATGTCAAGTTATCGGATGTTGCCAGGATGACAGGAACGGATGAAGCGATGATACGCCAGTTGAAGCAGATGAAAATCTATTCCTTTCCACAGAAAGCAAAGAAAACAGAATATGTTCAGGTGATGACTTCCCTAAAAATTTTTGAAATGATACAGGCACAGTATCCCAATGTGGATATTACCAATGAAGGAGAAGCGGATTTTGTGATTGAATATGAACCGGCATTGCAGCCTTCCCAAACAGCGGAGTATGCAAAAACAGCTGTTTTATGTGTGCTGGTTTTCTTTGGAGCGGCGTTTACCATCATGGCATTTAATAATGACATTTCTGTGACAGAACTGTTCCAGAAGCTTTATTATCAGGTGATGGGGAAAGAATCCACCGGCATTACGGAGCTGGAAATCTGCTATAGCATTGGTCTGCCTGTGGGAGTTATCATTTTCTTTAACCATTTTGGAAACAGCAAGATAACAAACGACCCGACACCAATCCAGGTGGAGATGCGTAAGTACGAAAAGGATGTAGATGATACTTACATTGCCAACTGCGGACGGGGAGGCAAGACGATTGATGTGGATTAGACATGTTTTCCTAGGACTGGCAGGACTGACCGCCGGCGCTGCGGTGGCTGGAGGAACCTTTGCATTTCTGATTATGTTAAATATCATTCCCCGGATGATTGGAAAGACGAAGACTGCCGCCCGGATTTGTCTTTACGAGAATATGATTGTATTAGGTGGAATCGGAGGAAACCTCTTATCAGTTTTCCTTATGATGCGGATTCCGCTGGGACATACTTTCCTTGGAGTATATGGAATCTGTGCAGGATTATTCGTAGGCTGTGTGGCAGTAGCGTTGGCGGAAATTTTAAAGACCTTCCCGGTTATCTTCCGCAGAACGAAAGTAAAAGTGGGATTGTGGGTGATTCTCTGGTTTATGGCATTGGGAAAGACAGCAGGCTCACTTTTCTATTTTATAAGACGGTTATCAGATTCTTGAAGTAAAAACACTGTAAAGGGTAAAATAGTGAGAAAAGATAATTGATAGGAATTGGTAGAACAATATGCAGTTCGGGTTGATGTTTTTCGTGAAATGTTATAAAATGAAAATATAAAAATCCGTAAGGAAGAAGTGAAAAAATGATACAGTCAATTGCACGTCAGAGTGTTGTAATCAAATGTAATCTGCAGGCATCTATTATGATGGGAAACTATGAATTCTATTATGCGGCGGGTCTTGCATACAAACTGACCGGAAATATGGCAACAGGGATTTTACAACCACAGCAGTTAATTGAAGAGGTCAACCGGATGCTGGCAGACTATATGACAGATGATGTGCGGGAGCAGCATCTGATTCGGATGTTAAAAGATTACGAACCGGATGATAAACTAGATGAACAAATGCGTGAATTATTTCAGGAGGGACAGACAGAACAGCGTTTGTGGCAGGAATAGGAAGCGATGATATGGGGAAGAAATTTACAATTGGGGTATTGATTGGAAATGTGCATACAGCACATCCGAAGGACCTGATGAGAGGGATTCGGGCAGCAGCAAGCGGGATGGATGTTAATGTGATTTATTTTCTGGGAACGCAGAGTGTGCGTTTCAACCAGAAATTTGCACTGGAGGATTTTGATTATCAGTATAATACCGTCTATGATTATGCAAAATTAGCGAAAGTAGATGTATTGATTATAGCATATGGCTCTCTTTGCATTTTTCAGAAAAATGAAGATAAACAGGCATTTCTGGATAAATTTGCAGGAATACCATATGTACTGTTAGAAGATGCGACGGATGATCCACGGGGTATCTATGTCATGGTGGATAACTTTGGTGGTATGCAAAAATGTGTGGAGCATCTTATTATAGAACATCATTTAAAGCATCTGGTTTATCTTGGGGGACCGGAAGACAATCAGGATGCCATAGAGCGGAAAGCAGCATTTTTAAATGTTATGGCAGAACATCATCTGCCCGTGACACCGGAAATGATGGCGGTGGGAGATTATTCGGAATTCGTGGATAATCTTGTAGAACAGCTGCTAAAGGACAATCCGGATGCCGAAGCAATTATATCAGCTAATGATGAAATGACAGTGGCGTGTTATCGTGTATGCAAAGCCCATGGACTCCGGATAGGAAAAGACATTTTGATTACCGGTTTTGATGATGTGGAGAGGGCGCGTTATAGTAATCCACCATTGACGACTGCCTCCCAGGATGCTTATAAAATGGGGCAGATAGCGGTAGAAAAGGCAGTAGATATCTGTGCAGGCAGACCAGTGGAATCTGTCCGGTTGGATGCAGAACTTATAATCCGGGAATCCTGTGGCTGCAAAGTAACACGAAGAGCGAAAGAAAAGGCAGATGAGAAAACAGAGCTGCTTCATATTATTGATGAATTAAGGCTTTTTCAACATAAATCGTGGCTTGGACCATTTCTGATCCGGGACCTGATGCAGGAAGCAGAGAATGAGAAATCTTTCTACCGGAAAAGTGGAGAAGTATTTTATCATCTGGGTATCCGCAGTTCCCTGCTTTATCTGTTGGAGCAGCCGGTTACCTATGAAAATGGGCAGAAATGGAAGATGCCCCAAAGGATGTATTTAACTATGCACCAATACAGGGAAAATATTCAGGTATTTGAGAAAAAGGAACGTCCATATATAGATGGAAGCTTTGGTGTACCGGATTGTTGCAGCTCCGGTGAAGATCATTTTTCTTATATCAGCTTTCTATTAATTGATGGAAAGCGGCAGTACGGACTATTGATGCTTGAGATTGAACCGGAAGAGATTTCTTTTTATTATATACTGGCATTGCAGCTTGGAACATCTCTCCGCTTTCTGGAAGCAAATATTAAACAGAAAAAATATCATGACCGGCTGCGGGAAAAGAATGAAGTATTAAATTTTATTGCAATTTACGATGAACTGACCGGAATCTATAACCGTAGGGGACTGATGGAGAGTCTGGTCCGGTTTAATCAGGATAATTTAGGAAAAAAAGCCTGTCTTATGGTAGCTGACCTTGACCATTTAAAGGAAATCAATGATAATTTTGGCCATGCGGAAGGAGACTGCGCAATCCGGACAGCAGCAGGAATTGTAAAAGAAGTCTTTGGACAGTATGGAGATGTGGGAAGATTCGGAGGGGACGAATTTGCAGGCATTGTAAGATATAGCGAGATGGAAGAGAAGGAACAGCTCATTTACAATATTCACCAGAAATGTGAACAGTACAATGAACATTCCATGAAACCGTATTATGTTGGAATTTCAGTTGGAGTAGTAGAATTTGTCTGTGAAAAGAAGATTGATTTTATTGAGATGTTTAAGCATGCTGATGAATATCTGTATGAGGAAAAAAAGAAACGGCGCAAGACAGTCTGCCGTAATGTAAATTTCGAGAATTCGTAATAAGCCGGTGTTGAAAAACAAACGAAAATATGCTAGAATAAAGCAAATCATATGGTAACGTTTCCATGCAAATGAAGACAGAAACAGCGGGGAGAAAGATATGCTTACAATTGGGAAAACGGGGTAATACGGATGAAGACAAGAAAGCAGAAAATTCGTCAGGAAAGGCCAGAAGAAATGCAGGAAACTCGGCAGCTTAAAGTAGAAAAAAGGGAAGAAAGAAAGCAGTTGGAAGTAAAGAAAGAGAAGCTTAAGAAAGTAAAGCCAAAAAAGGAAAAGTTAAAGAAAGAAAAGGTAAGAAAACCGAAGAAAGAACGGATTAAGAAGGAAAGACCGGCAAAACAGACGGAAAGAAAGCCACAGCCGAAGAAAACAGGCAACAGTAGAAAGGCTGCGAAGGATAAGGGAATGGGGCTTCGTGGCATTCAGGTGAAATTAATCGGGGCATTTATGATTCCGGTTATCCTGTTTGTTATCATCGGTTTTATGATTTATTCAAAGTGCAGTACTACCTTGAATAGTACATACGAGGCTTCTGCAAATACCAGTGTTGGTACATTGGAAGAGTATCTCGGACTTGGTTTTGAGAATATTGAACTGATGGCAACACGTCTTTCTATTAATTCTGCAATTACAAGTTATTATACAGGTTCAGAAGTAAAGTCAGAGTCTATGCTGATGGATGCAAAGGTTGCATTGAGCAATGAATCTACTGCAGACAAATTCATCGATCACATTATAGTTTGTGCGAAGAGTGGAACAGCATGCAGTGAAGAGGGTGCAATCCGTGGAGATGTATATAATGCGTTTGTTGAGTCGGAAGAAGGAAAGAATGTAGAGTCTGAGATTGGTATGGGAAGTATGTGGATCAGCAGCCACCCAGCCATTGATGAAGTCACCGGATATGACAGTGATGAGTATGCATTATCTCTTGTTACCGTTCTTAAGAATAATAGCAATAAATCTGTTGGATATATCATCATTGATGTTAAGACAAGCTTTATCCAGGATATATTAGACAATGCACAGATTAGTGATAACAGCATCAAGGGCTTTGTATTAGAGGATGGAAGCCAGGTGTTAAGTGGAGATAGTGATATAAAATTTACAGATACGGACTTTTATCAGGAAGCATTAGCAGGAGAAAATCTGCAGGGTTCTAAAGAAGTGTCTTATGAGGGCGCAGATTATCTGTTTACATACAGCAGGATTGAAGGTACGAATATGCTGGTATGTGCCATGGTTCCGCAGAAAGAGATTATGGCAGGTGCACAGGCGATTCTCAGATATACGTTAATTGCCGTTGCAATATGTGCAGTTATTGCAATCGTGGTAGGTTCCGTTCTTGCAAGCGGAATTTCCAAAGCAATCCGTAAGGTTAACCGTGTCTTAAAGAAGACCTCCGATGGAGATTTGACCGGACAGATCAGCATGAAGCGTAAGGATGAGTTTAATGTGTTGTCATCCAGCATTACCAATATGATTGGCAGTATGAAGGATCTGATTCTCAAGATGACCAATGTCAGCGGTCATGTTTCTGATTCGGCAGTCCAGGTAGGAACCAACTCCGAAGTTTTATTGGAAGTAACAAAGAATATTACGGAAGCAGTGGATTATATCAACAGTGGTATTTCCCAGCAGGCACAGGATACGGAAAGCTGCCTGGAGCAGATGAATGGTCTGGCAGAAAGAATCAATGTTGTACATGAGAATACTGATGAAATCAGCGAAATTGCCCAGGAAGCCCAGGGAGCAATTGAAAATGGTATGGTTATCGTAGCAAACCTTGGTGAAAAAGTTCAGGGTACAACGGAAGTAACAGAGACCATCATCCGGGAAATCAGAGAACTGAACAAAGAATCTATTGCAATTAACAGCATCATCGGAACAATCAATGAGATTGCAGAACAGACTAATCTTTTGTCCTTAAATGCATCAATTGAGGCGGCGAGAGCCGGTGAAGCAGGAAGAGGATTTGCAGTAGTTTCTGAAGAAATCCGTAAACTGGCAGAACAGTCCGGAAATGCGGGTAATCAGATTGGTGAGATTATCAATCATATTCAGGAACGTCTGGCAGCTACTATCGAGACAGCTGGGCTTGCAGGCGAGAGCGTTGCATTCCAGACAGAAGCATTGAATAATACCGTTGATGTATTTAAGAATATCAGTCAGCAGGTAAGCAAGCTGGCAGAGGATGTTGAGAAGATTACCCAGAGTGTGGGGGGCATCGAACAGGCAAAAGAAGATACCATGAATGCCATCGAAAGTATTTCAACAACCTCTAACCAGACAGAATCTGCATCTGAAGAACTTGCCCGTAGTACAGAGAAACAGTTACAGGCAGTAGAAGTATTAAATGATGCGGTAAAACGGCTTCAGATGGATGCAGAGGATCTGGATACATCAGTAAGTATCTTCAAGGTACAGTAAGGAATATAATTCGGCAGTCAGGTTTCTGGCTGCCGTTTTTTTCGAAAAGAATCCGTAAGAAGCTGCCAGTGACAGGTTCTGTAGGGCGAGCTTGATATTATGGCATAGAATACATATAATAAAAGTCAGAGTATTTCAAAAGTTTGAGAAATCTAAGAAGTTGAGATAGAAAAGAGGAGAAATAAATATGCAGACAGGAAAAGCAATTTCAGTTCCGGCAATTCTGAAAGTCGGAAATGGCACGTTAAATCAACTGGGAAGTTATTTAAAGGGAGAAGGTCTAAAGCAGGTAGTTATTTTCCTTGGAAATGGTTTGATTGATATGTTTGGTGAGACTGTAATGGAATCACTGAAAAAGGAAGAAATTACAGTATTGGAGTATAGCGAACTGGATACCGTTGATATTGATGATATTATAACGCTTGCATTTTCCATGCCGAATAAAACGCAGGCAGTTATTTCAATTGGTGGCGGAAAAGTAATCGATGCCGGAAAATATGCCGCATTTTTAAGAAATATTCCATTTATCAGCGTACCGACCTCCAGCTCCAGTGATGGATTTTCTAGTGCCAGCGCCTCCCTTTTGGTGCATGGCAAGAGAACTTCGGTTCCGGCAAAACTGGCTTATGGCATTGTGGTGGATACGCAGATTATCCGCACGGCACCGGAGAAATTTATTTATTCCGGTATCGGAGATATGATTTCAAAAATCACAGCATTATATGACTGGATTTATGAGGAAAAATGTGGTTACTCTACGGTAAATGATTTTGCGGTTATGATAGCGAAGAAAGCGGTGAACAGTTTTGTCCGGACTCCATATCAGAGCATAAAGGATGAATTGTTTTTAAAAGAACTGGTGGATTCTCTAGCCATGAGCGGAATTGCCAATGAAATAGCCGGAAGCAGCGCACCGACCAGTGGAAGCGAGCATTTGATTTCCCACGCACTGGACAAATTATTGGAAGCACCACAGTTACACGGTATTCAGGTCGGCATTGCAACCTATATCATGAGCAAGGTACACAATCACAGATATGTGCGGGTACAGACCGTATTGGAAGAGACCGGATTTTTTGATTTTGCAGCAACACTTCAGATGAAAAAGAGCGATTTCCTTGCGGCAATTGATTTGGCACCGTCTATTAAGCCATTCCGTCACACTTACCTTCACGAAGAAAAATACCGGGAAGAAGCAAAGCGTCTGGTGAGAGAAGATGAAATCTTAAATCGTATATTGGTTGACTGACATTCATAAGGAACTGCCGGGCATCCGTAAGAAGCTGCCGGTGTATGTATAAAAGAAACACTTTTTGCCATACTAAGAGAAAAATATTATATTATTTAGGAAGGTTTTAGCATGGCAAAAAGTGAATCAGAAAAAGATATGCGACAAAAAAATGAAAATCTGAATAAAACAGTACAGGAGCAGGATGTTGCGGAAAGAAACCAGGCATATAACGAATATGTAAAGCAGGTAACACCAACGCATAATCTTGCCCTGAAAATGTTAAAAGCATTTGTGACCGGCGGAATTATTTGTTGTATTGGCCAGGTGATTTTAAATATTGCACAGAACGCAGGACTGGATAAAGATACTTCCGGCGGCTGGTGCAGTATGATCCTTGTTCTCATGAGCGTAATTCTTACCGGTCTTAATATTTATCCATCAATTGCAAAATTTGGCGGGGCAGGAGCCCTCGTTCCAATTACTGGATTTGCCAATTCAGTGGCGGCTCCTGCCATCGAATTCAAAAAGGAAGGTCAGGTTTTTGGGATTGGCTGCAAAATTTTTACCATTGCGGGTCCGGTAATCCTTTATGGAATCTTTACAAGCTGGCTACTTGGGGTCATATACTGGATATATCAGCTGATAGCGAGGTAGATTGGGCAAAATCATTGTGAAATAAGAGTGTTTTGCCCAAAAGAAGTAGAAAAGCAAGATTTTATCAAGGAAGAGGAGCCGTGTCCCGCGGTAAATTGGGCAAAATCGTTGAGAAACAAGAGAGTTTTGCCCAAAAGGAGAAGAAAAACAAATTCACAAAGTCAGCTTCCCGCTAATCCCCAAAATAGTAATGAATTAATTGCTCGGCATAAGCAGAATCAAAGGGATGCTCACTTGTTTCATAAGTAGTAATTAATTGAATGGATGGGATAATGTTATGTGCGGTGTAAAGCTGAAGCTTGGAAAAGACATTCTTTCGATAAGAAGGAAAATCCATCAGACCAAAATGCTCCCAGTAATAAAATGCTCCTGTTTTAGGATGACGAAGCGTGAAATCAGGGTGCAGGGTAGTTTCGCCTAAACACAGTGCACATTCATAACGAAAAGGAATACGGTTATGTGAGAGCAGTGTTGCAATCAGTGCTTCTGATTTGGAACGGACCATCAGACCGGAAGCAGATTTGTGAATCCGTTGTTCCGGGTATTTGATATTGTATTCAAAATCAGTATTCATCCATTGATTTAATTCTGTGGAAATGGGTTGGAGGACAGTGTGAAATAATTCACAATAGGGAGAAGATTCTTGAAAAAGAGTTTCAATTTTAGAAGGATGTGAGGCAAGGGTGTCAATACAGGTGCGGATTGTCTGTCGCTCAAAAGAGAGGGACTGCAGTTTTAGTTCTAAATATTTTTTCCGGGCCATGACTTGAGCAAAATTTTTCTCTTTCTTGGGAATATAAAACTGTTGGGATAGAAGTTGATGATACCACTTGGTATAGTTGCCATTGTGGGTACAATAAAGAGTGCCGGGTGGCAGAGTGGAAAGTTCATCCTGAATGGCAGAGATTTGCTCCGTAAGATTCTTATAATGAGATAATAGTTTATTATAGATGTCAGTTTCTCCTTTCTCAAAAAGTTCAATGGAAATATTGAAAAATGTTGAAATTAATTGCTGCCATGGATTTATTACAGCATAACCGTAGATAGAAGTAAAGAAAAGAAACATGAAAAATTTCTGAAAAATACATAAAATGCCAGAACCTGGACATGCTAATCACAAAAAGGAGTGATGACATGTCTGAGGTAAAGGGAAAACAGAGTCTTCGCTTTGCGAAGACTCCTTTTATTTTAAATTCGGCATCAGTGGTCGGAAAGAAAGAAGGAGAAGGACCACTGGGAGAGTATTTTGATGTGATTGGAAATGATGACAAATTTGGATGTGAGTCATGGGAGGAAGCAGAAAGTACCTTGCAGAAGGAAGCAGCAACCCTGGCATTGGGAAAATCTGGGCTTACGCCGGAAGAAATCCGTTATATTTTTGCAGGAGACCTGTTGGGTCAGACTATAGCAACATCCTTTGGACTTCTCGACTTTGAAATTCCGCTGTTTGGTGTGTATGGAGCCTGCTCTACGGCAGGGGAATCCATGTCACTTGGAGCAATGTGCGTGGCGGCAGGATTTGCGGAAAATGTCCTGACGATTACATCCAGTCATTTTGCCAGTGCGGAGAAACAGTTCCGATTTCCGCTGGAATATGGGAATCAGCGTCCCATGTCGGCTACCTGGACGGTTACCGGAAGTGGTGCCTATGTATTGTCCACCCAACGGACTCATGTAAAAATCAGTGGAATCACCACCGGAAAAATTGTGGACTATGGAATTCATGATTCCTTAAATATGGGAGCAGCGATGGCTCCGGCAGCAGCAGATACCATAGCAGCACATTTTACGGATTTTGGAAGCAGGCCGGAAGAATATGACCGTATTATAACAGGGGATTTAGGAACTGTCGGACAGGAAATTCTATTTGATTTGCTAAAGAAAAAGGGCTATGACATCGAGAACAATCATTCAGATTGCGGAATCGAAATTTTTGATGCAAAAGAACAGGATACGGATGCTGGAGGAAGCGGCTGTGGCTGCAGTGCGTCTGTTTTATCTGCCTATTATCTGCCGAAGATTATTTCAGGGGAATGGAAAAAGGTGTTATTTGTGCCAACCGGAGCATTGCTTTCCACAGTAAGTTATAACGAGGGGAAAAATGTACCGGGAATTGCCCATGGAGTAATGCTTGAGTATGTGCCGTAACAAAAGCCTGGTAGATAATAAAAAAGTAATAATAGTTTTGATAAGAATGATGGAAGAAAGGAAAAGAACACATGGATTATGTGAATGCATTCTGGGTAGGAGGCCTGATATGTGCCCTCTGCCAGATTTTAATGGAAAAGACGAAAATGCAGCCGGGACGGATTATGGTGCTATTGGTATGTTCCGGAGCTGTTTTGGGAGCAATCGGTGTATATCCGCCTTTCGTGGAATTTGCAGGGGCGGGAGCATCGGTGCCATTGTTAGGCTTTGGCAATACGCTGTTTAAGGGAATTAAGGAAGCAGTTGATACCAATGGATTTATCGGAATCTTCATGGGTGGATTTACGGCAACGGCGGTAGGAATCTCTGCTGCATTGGTATTTGCCTATCTGGCATCCCTGATATTTGAACCAAAGATGAGAAAGTAGAAAATCCACACAGAAGATGCATAGAAAAGGATAGGTTGGAAACAATAAACTTGAAATCAATAAAAAGGAGATATTGAACATGAAGAAATTAAGAAAACTGGTGTTGACCATGATGGTAGTGTGCCTCTTTGGCAGCATGGCAGCCTGTGGTAATAGGAATGGAAATGAGGAAAATACCACGGAAAACGGAGCAGGAAGTAACAATACTACCAATAAGAATGACACAGACAATAAGAATAACACAAATGACAAGAATAATCGTGACAATACCACAAACAATGGAGATAATGGCGATGGTGTGGTAAATGATGTGACAGATGGAGTAGTAGATGGCGCAGAAGATATTGTAGATGGTGTAGATGATGCAGTAGATGATGCCGGAACCGGAATTAAAGATGCTGTGGATGATGCGACAACCGGAACCAATGGAAATGGTAATAATAATGCAAAAACGGCAAGATAGTTTTGAATAAAGATTTTTAAATGCAAAAAAGGATTGAAAACTCAATGAAAAGTTTTCAATCCTGTTTTGTATAATATGAGTACCACGATGGCTCATATAAAATTGTTTCTCTTGGTGAAAAATTTATTTGTCATCAATACTGTAGTTTGGTGCTTCTTTTGTGATATGAATGTCATGTGGATGACTTTCCTTTAAGGAAGCAGCAGTAATCTTAACGAAACGGCCTCTTTCCTGTAATTCTGGAATAGTAGGACATCCGCAGTAACCCATACCGGAACGGATACCACCGATTAACTGGAATACGGTATCTTCAAGGCTTCCCTTGTAAGCTACACGTCCTTCAACACCTTCCGGAACAAGCTTCTTAGCACCTTCCTGGAAGTAACGGTCTTTGCTTCCGTTTTCCATAGCTGCAAGAGAACCCATACCACGGTAAACTTTGTATTTTCTTCCCTGATATAATTCGAAAGTTCCAGGAGCTTCGTCACATCCTGCGAACATACTTCCCATCATACATACATTACCGCCGGCAGCTAAAGCCTTGGTCATGTCTCCGGAGTACTTGATACCACCATCGGCGATGATTGGAATACCATATTCTTTTGCAACTGCAAAGGCATCCATGACAGCGGTAATCTGTGGAACACCGATACCTGCAACCACACGGGTAGTACAGATAGAACCAGGTCCGATACCAACTTTAACAGCATCAGCACCAGCTTCAATTAAAGACCTGGTTGCTTCACCGGTTGCTACGTTACCTGCGATAACCTGAAGATCAGGATAAGCAGCTTTGATTTTCTTAACTGCATTTAAGATATTTAAGGAATGTCCATGTGCGGAATCTACAACGATTACATCGACATGGGATTTTACCAGTGCATTAATACGATCCATCATGTTAGCAGTAATACCAACAGCAGCACCACAAAGCAGTCTGCCCTGGTCATCCTTTGCAGATAATGGATATTTAATCTGTTTTTCAATATCTTTGATTGTGATAAGGCCTTTTAAGTGAAAATCTTTATCAACAATTGGAAGCTTTTCTTTTCTTGCCTTAGCGAGAATTTTTTTCGCTTCGTCTAATGTGATTCCTTCCGGAGCAGTAATAAGACCTTCGGAAGTCATGCTTTCTTTAATTTTCTTTGTATAATCTGTTTCGAATTTCAAATCACGATTGGTGATAATGCCGACTAATTTTCCGTTTTCTGTAATAGGAACTCCGGAAATGCGGAAGTTGTGCATTAAATCTTCTGCGTCAGCTAATGTATGATCTGGGGATAAGAAAAATGGGTCTGTGATAACTCCATTTTCGGAACGTTTTACCTTGTCCACTTCCTCCGCCTGAGCCTCGATAGACATGTTTTTGTGGATGATTCCGATACCACCCTGTCTTGCCATAGCTATTGCCATGCGATGTTCAGTTACTGTGTCCATTCCAGCACTCATCATTGGAATGTTCAATTTGATTTTCTTAGTCAGGTAAGTGGTAAGATCAATCATATTAGGAGTAACTTCCGAATATGCAGGAACCAGCAAAACATCATCAAATGTAATTCCTTCACCGATAATTTTACCCATTTTCTCGTTTCCTCTCTTTCTTATTAAAAAGTGTGTAATATAATAAAGCCTTTAATTTCTCAATTCTAGCAAAAAAATAATATACTGTCAATTGTTAAAACAACTATTCCATTTTATACAAAAATATGTTATTCTTTTAGACGGACAACGGGGTCAACCAAGGGTGAACGTTGTCCTTTTTTCAAACAGAGGGGGAAAAAGGATGGAATTTCGACCGTGCATAGACATCCATAATGGCAAGGTCAAGCAGATTGTGGGCGGAAGTCTTAAGGATGAAGGAAATCAGGCAAAAGAGAATTTTGTGGCGGAACAGGATGCCGCTTATTTTGCAGAATTTTATAAAAAAGATAAGATTCGTGGCGGACATATCATTCTGCTGAATCCGTCAGACAGTTCTTATTATAAAGAAACGAAACGTCAGGCACTGCTTGCGCTTCACACATATCCGGGCGGTATGCAGGTTGGCGGCGGCATTCATGCAGAGAATGCCAAAGAATTTATCGAGGCAGGAGCCAGTCATGTAATTGTGACATCCTATGTATTTAAGGATGGAAAAGTAAATTATAATAATCTGGAGAAAATTCTTGCAGCAGTAGGAAAAGAGCATCTGGTTCTGGATTTGAGCTGCCGGAAAAAAGATGGCGACTACTATATAGTGACAGACCGCTGGCAGAAATTTACCGAAGAGAAAATCACGCCGGAGTTATTAGATAAATTAAAGGAATATGCGGATGAATTTTTAGTACATGCAGTAGATGTAGAGGGAAAAGCATCCGGCATTGAAGTCCCACTGGCAGAAATGTTAGGAGACTGGGGCAGAATTCCAATTACATATGCCGGAGGAGTCGGCAGTTTTGAAGATTTAAAGCAGTTAAAAGAACATGGAAAAGGCAGGCTTAATGTGACGATAGGCAGTGCATTAGACCTGTTTGGCGGCAGAATGGCATATAAAGAGGTTCTGCAGTATATAAATCAAGTATAAGGAAAAGGAGAGCGGCAGTATGAAGTATACAAAACAGGATATTATCCGTATGGCAGATGAAGAAGATGTGGAATTTATCCGGCTTCAGTTTACGGATATGTTTGGAACCTTAAAAAATGTGGCAATCACACGAAGTCAGTTAGAGAAGGCACTGAATAATCAGTGTATGTTTGACGGCTCATCCATAGAAGGCTTTGTCCGGATTGAGGAGTCCGATATGTATCTCTACCCGGATTTAGATACATTTACTATTTTCCCATGGAGACCACAGCAGGGAAAAGTTGCAAGAATTATCTGTGACGTTTATTGTGCAGACGGAACACCTTTCGAAGGAGATCCAAGATACGTATTGCGGAAAGAGATTGCGCGTGCAGCAAAGATGGGCTATACCTTTGAGGTAGGACCAGAGTGTGAATTTTTCTTATTTCATACCGATGACAATGGCCAGCCCACAACCGTTTCCCATGAGAAAGCAGGATACTTTGACTTAGGACCGGTAGACTTAGGTGAAAATGCAAGACGTGATATGGTGCTGACCTTAGAGGATATGGGATTTGAAATCGAGGCATCCCATCATGAAGTAGCACCAGCACAGCATGAAATTGATTTCCGTTATGATGAAGCATTGGCAACAGCCGATAAGATTATGACTTTTAAACTGGCAGTTAAGACCATTGCAAAGCGTCATGGCTTATTTGCAAGCTTTATGCCAAAGCCAAAATATGGAATCAACGGTTCCGGCATGCATATTAATATGTCACTTTCCCAGAATGGAAAAAATATATTTGATGACCCATCCGGTGAACTTGGTTTGAGCAAAGAAGCATATTATTTCATTGGCGGAATAATGAAACATATGAAAGGTATGTCCGCTATCACCAACCCACTGGTAAATTCCTATAAGAGACTGGTTCCGGGCTATGAAGCACCGATTTACATTGCATGGTCTGCAACGAACCGCAGTCCGCTGATTCGTATTCCGGCATCCAGAGGGGCAGGAACCAGGGTGGAATTAAGATGTCCGGACCCGGCAGCCAATCCATATCTGGCATTGGCAGTATGCCTTGCAGCAGGCTTAGATGGAATTGAAAATAAGATTATGCCACCGGAAGAGGTAAGAGAAAATGTATTTGAAATGAGACTTTCCAGGAAAGCGGAAAAGGGTATTGAATCACTTCCGGGAGATTTAATGGAAGCAATCGAAGAGTTCGAACACGATGATTATATCAAAGGGGTTTTAGGACCACATATTACAGAGAAATATGCAGAAGCCAAGAAGGCTGAGTGGGCGGACTACAGAGCCCAGGTGACACAGTGGGAGATTGATGAGTATCTGTATAAGATTTAGTTGATGTAAGAAAATGCTACAGGAGATAAGAACTTGATTAATGTTATTGTTGCATTCCCTAAGATAGAAAATGCCAAAAGTATAAAAAATATACTTGTGCGCAGTGGATTTCATGTAGATGCAGCAGTCACAACAGGGGCTCAGGCATTGCAGTATGCGAATTCGTTAGATGGAGGTATATTGGTCTGCAGTCCAAGATTTGTGGACATGATGTATACAGAACTGCATGAATATATTCCTGCTACATTTCAGATGCTTCTTGTTGCTTCGCCGGATATCTGTAATGAGCATGAAGTTGCTGATATTATGTGCCTTTCCATGCCGCTTAAAGTGCACGAACTGATACAGACGGTAGAGACCATGTCTTATACTATTACCAGAATGCGTAAGAAACGGCGTACGGAACCGAAGGTACGGAGCGAAGAGGAAAAACGCATGTTACAGGATGCCAAAGAACTTCTGATGGTGCGAAATAACATGAGTGAAGAAGAAGCACACCGGTATATCCAGAAACGGAGTATGGATAATGGAACCGGACTCATCGAGACGGCACAGATGATTTTGAGCCTTATGCATGCATAAGTATGAAAAATAGGTTAAATATAGTAGATTATTTAGAGAGAAGAAAAGGAGATATTATGTATCAGATTAATGAAAACTACCAGAAATTACCAGGAAGCTATTTATTCAGTACCATTGCCAAAAAGGTAAATGCATTTACCCAGGCAAATCCGGATAAGAATATCATCCGTCTTGGAATCGGGGATGTCACCCAGCCAATCGCTCCGGCAATTATTGAGGCTTTACATAAGGCAGTTGATGAGATGGCAGATCCTGCAACCTTCCATGGATATGCACCGGATTTGGGATATGATTTCCTGCGTAATGCTATTGTAAAAAATGATTATCAGGCAAGAGGATGTGCAATCGAAGCAGATGAAATTTTCGTATCCGATGGAGCAAAGAGTGATTCTGGAAATATTCAGGAATTATTCGGACCGGATGTAAGAATTGCTGTATGTGACCCGGTATACCCGGTATATGTGGATTCCAATGTTATGGCTGGAAGAACCGGTACATATAACCCGGATACCCAGATGTGGAGCAATGTAATTTATATGCCATGTACCAGAGAAAATAATTTCGTGCCGGAATTCCCGAAGGAGACACCAGATGTAATTTATCTGTGCCTGCCAAATAATCCAACCGGAACAACCATCACCAAAGCACAGTTACAGGAATGGGTAGATTATGCCAATAAAGAAGGCGCACTGATTATCTATGATGGTGCTTATGAAGCATACATTTCAGAAGCAGATGTTGCTCATACCATTTACGAATGTGAAGGAGCACAGACCTGTGCCATCGAGATTAAGAGCTTTTCAAAGAATGCAGGATTTACCGGAGTACGTCTTGGATATACTGTAGTACCAAAGGATTTGAAATGCAATGGCGTATCTTTACATGATATGTGGGCAAGACGTCATGGCACCAAATTCAACGGCGCACCTTATATCGTACAGCGTGCCGGTGAAGCAGTATATTCCGAAGCTGGAAAAGCACAGTTGAAAGAACAGGTTGCATATTACATGAAAAATGCAAGCGTAATCAAAACCGGTCTTAAAGAAGCAGGCTTCGAAGTATTCGGTGGTGTAAATGCACCATATATCTGGTTAAAGACACCGGAGCAGATGACATCCTGGGATTTCTTTGATTACCTCTTAGAAAATGCCAATGTAGTAGGAACACCGGGATCCGGATTCGGACCAAGCGGAGAAGGATACTTCAGACTGACAGCATTCGGAACATATGAGAATTCAGTTGCAGCATTAGAGAGAATTAAGGCATTATAAGTCAGTATCATAAGGATATACGAAAATATAGAAGGGACAGCGATTTTAATTGCTGTCCCTTTTTGGCATCCGATATAACAGGCAATTGGGAAGAAAAATATATTTATTTTAAAAAGTTTGGATATCGAAGAACATCTGGATGATATGCACTGGAATGCCAGCAGTTCTTAAATATCGGTTTTGCTTGATGGTAAACTGTCTTTCCGTTGCTTTGACGGGGGCACTGCACTGTCCGTCAACTACGGATGTAACATAAAATCTGCAAGGGGCACTAAGAATTTTGTTATAAATAGTATCTGTTCCGGCAACCGGCGCAAATTCACATCCATGTTCAAATGCGCTTCGCTGGCACTTCCCTGTGCCAGCGTTGCCGGATAACAGACGAAATTCTAAGTGCCCCTAACAGACCTTATCATGCATCCGTAGTTGACGAACAATACAGTGCCTTTGTCAAACATTGGAAAGACAGTTTACCATCAAGCAATACGGATATTTTGACAATGAGAAAAGAGAATATGTAATTGACCGGGTGGATTTGCCGGCATCCTGGACAAACTACCTTGGCGTAAAAGATACCTGTGTGGTCGTAAATCATACAGCGGGGGCTATATGTTTTACAAGACACCGGAGTATCATCGTGTAACAAGATTCCGGGCGAATGGAGTTCCAATGGATCGTCCGGGACATTATGTATATATCCGCGATGAAGAAGACGGAGATTACTGGAGTGTTTCCTGGCAGCCGGTTGGCAAATCACTGGATGAAGCAAAATATACCTGCCGTCATGGAATGAGTTATTCCAAATACAGCTGTGATTACAAAGGAATTGCAGCAGAGCAGACCTTAGTTGTTAAGATAAAATTTTACCCGAAGATGTACGAATGGCACATGAAATGACAGAAAGATTAAAAATTTTATCAAAGTATTCTTTTCCTAAAAAACCTTCTTACGGAAGTAATAAATGCGACAAACGGAAACATTATTTTAGCATCAACCATATTTGGAAACACACCAAAGGTTGCAGAAAAGAATTATTATGTAGGAACAAATTTAGCGGTTGCAAAACAGGCATTAAATGAAAGACATTTTCTTAACCCAAAATAGCGAAAATCTGGTTAAGAAAGCAAAAATTTAAGAATTAGAAAAATGCTGTAAACCCGCATAAATCAAGGTTTACAGCATCCAAAAAAAATAGAGCGATAGACGGGGCTCGAACCCGCGGTCTCGACCTTGGCAAGGTCGCGCGTTACCAACTACGCCACTATCGCATTTGTGCTGAACACGAAATTTACTATACTATAAGAAAAAGGGTTTGTCAAGTGTAATATTAGAAAAGTTTTCACATAAAATACAATAAGCAAGAAAGCAGGAGGACTCCCTTGAGTGCAAAGACAAAGATTGTAGTGCTTCATATGAAGGAACTGATTTACACAGGAATTTTTGCGGTACTTGGAATATTACTGGTATTATTGTTGGTCTATATGTTTTCTCCGGATAAAGATGAGGAGAGCCGGGAGACCATGAAATATGTGGCAGGGGTATATACGTCTTCCATCATATTTAATGATAAAACCGTGGATGTGGAGGTTGTGGTGGATGAGAATAAAATCAATTCCATTTCGCTGGTAAATCTCGATGAAACTGTAACCGCAATGTATCCATTGATGCAGCCGGCACTGGATAATTTGAAAGAACAGATATATGAAAATCAGTCAACGGATAATCTCAGCTATTCCGATGATAACCAGTATACGTCCATGGTGCTGATTCACGCCATTGATGATGCCCTGGAAAAAGCAGAGGCTGCCCCGGAGACAGAGGCGGAGTAACAGTATAAAATGATACGACAGAAATAGCAAAAGGAAAAAAAGAAAAAGGCTTGTCAGTGCCGGGACCCAAAAGCTATAATAATGGAATGGAGAATACAATACAATATGAACTGACACCAAAAAAAGTAAAGAATATTATCATCCGGGTAAAAGCCAATGGCGTAGTAGCAGTAACAATGCCCTATCGCATGAGCAAAAAGAAAGTGGATGCATTTGTGCAGAGCAAGGCGGAGTGGATCCGCATGATGCAAAAGAAGCTTGCAAATCAGCAGAGGATAGATGTGGATGCACTGGAGTGGAACCGGCAGAAAGAGCAGTATTTAAGAGATATACTGCTGCAGGAGTATGAACTGTTTCGGGCTTATCATATTTCTATGCCAACGGTCAGATTCCGCAGCATGACCAGCCGCTATGGAAGCTGCTGCAAGGCAAAGGCATCCATTACTTTGAATAAAGTACTGGCAGACCTTCCGTTAGAATGCGCAGAATATGTTGCTGCTCATGAACTGGCACACCTGGTAGAAGCAAATCACAGCAGACGATTTTATCAGGTGCTGGATACTGTGATGTCAGATCATAGAATACGAGAAAAGAGGTTGAGAGAATATGCGTTATTCCATGGAAAACGCGAGCATGAAGGTGGAAGTTGAGTCCCTTGGGGCAGAACTGAAATCTGTGCTTGGAAAGAAAAGTAACATTGAGTACATGTGGTGCAGCAATCCGGAGTATTAAAAACGGAGTGCACCAAATCTGTTTCCGATTGTTGGAAGCTTAAAAGACGGAGTCTATCATTATCAGGGAAAGACTTATGAGATGGAATTAATCTATCATATGAATGGCAACAGACTGGAAATCACATGGAACATTAAGAATACCGGCAAGGAAAAAATGTGTATTTCCCGGAAGCTCCGTTATTTGGACTCTGGTCAGCAGAGAAGAAGAATGCACCATATGCAGCCATTGAACCTTGGTTTGGAAGATGCGATAAAGAGGATTTTAACGGAAGTTTGGAAGAAAGGGAATGGGGACATGCGTTAGCGCAGGGTGCATGCTTTCAGGCAGCATACACCATAGAAATTGCAGGAGAAGATTAATTTTCATGCATTTTCTTATCTTCCGCTAAGAGTTCTTCATGAAGTGCAATGGAATCCCAGTTGATATTGTGCTCCGTGAGAACGGCTTTCAGTCCGATTCTGGTAAGATGAAGCTTTTTAAATTCCACCAGGAAACGGTCTAAAAGAGCATTATCAAAGCCTTTGAATACCAGCATTTCGTCGGTGAAACCATCGCCGGTATAGACCTCTTCTTTCAAAGGGAAGCCATCAATCCCTGCGAGGGCACCTAAAGTCTGGTTATATTGTTCTTTGGTGATAATACGGATTTTTATTTTTAACCGGAGGCAGAGCATTTTTAATGTTCTGCCTTTGCTGTTTTCTAAATTGTAAAATAATATAACTGGATGCATAAGGGAAAACTCCTTTCTAAAAGAGATAGAAAATATCTGCCATTCAGCCATAAAGTATAAGGTTTCCGGGGGAAAATGGCAAGTATAAAAGATTGCATTTTTATATATTTTTTATTATAATGAAAAATCATAGTTAAAAGTGGGATAAAACGCAAAAAAGTTGGTGTGAATTATGGCAGATATTACAACAGAAGAATTAGAAGAATTAGAAAATGAAGTGGTGTCTAAGGATGACAACATAAAGACCATGCAGGAATTCGTCAGTCCGGAGAGCCTGTATCAGGAGCTGATTGCAAGCGTGAAGAAATATCACCCGTCGACGGATATTTCTTTGATTGAAAAGGCATATAAGACAGCAGATACGGCACATAAGGGACAGGTACGAAAATCCGGTGAAGCATATATCATTCATCCATTGTGTGTGGCAATTATTTTAGCGGAGCTGGAGCTGGATAAGGAGACCATCGTAGCAGGACTGCTTCATGATGTCGTAGAGGATACCGTCATGACAGTCGAGGAAATTGCTTCCGAGTTCTCAGAAGAGATTGCCCTTTTAGTGGATGGCGTTACGAAGCTGGGTCAGTTATCTTATGATGCGGATAAAGTAGAGGTTCAGGCAGAGAACTTAAGAAAAATGTTCCTTGCCATGGCAAAGGATATCCGTGTTATCTTAATCAAGCTGGCAGACCGGCTGCACAATATGCGTACGTTAAAATATATGACACCGGAGAAGCAGAAGGAAAAAGCAAGAGAGACCATGGACATCTATGCGCCGATTGCACAGCGTCTTGGTATTTCTAAAATTAAAATCGAATTAGATGACCTTTCCTTAAAGTATCTGGAGCCGGAAGCATATTATGATTTGGTAGAAAAGGTTGCACTTCGTAAGAGTGTCCGTGATGATTATGTGCAGAGCCTTGTAAAAGAAGTGAGTAAACATATTGAAAATGCAGGAATCAAGGCACAGATTGATGGAAGAGCAAAGCATTTCTTCTCTATTTATAAGAAAATGGTCAATCAGCATAAGACCTTAGACCAGATTTATGATTTATTTGCCATAAGAATTATCGTGGATAATGTCAAGGACTGCTATGCAGCACTGGGTGTCATCCATGAGATGTATAAACCAATCCCGGGACGTTTTAAAGATTATATTGCTATGCCAAAGCCGAATATGTATCAGTCCCTCCACACCACACTGATTGGACCGACCGGACAGCCGTTTGAGATTCAGATTCGTACCTTTGAGATGCATCGTACCGCAGAATATGGTATCGCTGCCCACTGGAAATATAAGGAAGCTGCCAATAACGGCGGCACAGTGGCTACCACCAAATCAGAGGAAGAGAAGTTAAGCTGGCTGCGCCAGATTTTGGAATGGCAGAAAGACATGTCAGATAATAAAGAGTTCATGAGCCTGTTAAAGAGTGATTTGAACCTCTTTTCCGATACGGTATTCTGCTTTACTCCGTCCGGAGATGTAAAGAACCTGCCAACGGGTTCCACACCGGTAGACTTTGCGTACAGTATCCACTCGGCAGTTGGAAATAAGATGATTGGAGCCAAGGTAAATGGTAAATTAGTTCCAATTGATTACGAGATTCAGAACGGTGACCGTATTGAGATTATCACGTCCCAAAATTCTAAGGGACCGAGCCGTGACTGGTTAAATATTGTTAAGAGTACACAGGCAAAAAATAAGATTAACCAGTGGTTCCGGAGTGAGTTAAAAGAAGAAAATATCGTAAAGGGCAAGGAACTGATTGCCCAGTATTGTAAGGCAAAATCCATTAATCTTACGGATATTAACAAACCGGAATATCAGAGTAAGGTTATGCGGAAATATGGATTCCATGACTGGGATTCTGCACTGGCAACCTTAGGACACGGCGGACTGAAAGAAGGTCAGGTCGTGAATAAGATGCTGGAGGAGTACCGGAAAGACCACCCAATCCAGCTTACCGATGAGGATGTATTGAACAATGTGCCTTCCGAGAATAAGGATAAGGCAGTTCCACAGAAATCCAAGAGTGGTATCATTGTAAAAGGACTTTATGATGTGGCAGTGCATTTTTCCAAATGCTGCAGCCCGGTGCCGGGAGATGAAATTGTAGGATTTGTCACAAGAGGCCGTGGTGTATCGATTCATCGTACCGATTGCATTAATATCATGAACCTTTCCGAGCTGGAAAAAGTGCGTTTGATTGATGCAGAGTGGCAGCAGGGTGCAGAGCAGGGTGACAATGGACTTTATCTTGCTGAGATTAAAATATTTGGTAACAACCGTACCGGACTTTTAGTAGATATTACCAGAATTTTCACTGAGCGGGAAATCGATATCAGTTCCATTAATTCCAAGACCAGTAAACAGGGTGTTGCGACCATTTCTATTTCCTTTAATACCAAAGGCAAAGAGGAATTGAGCAGCTTAATAGAAAAAATCCGTCAGGTAGAGAGCGTGATTGATATTGAACGTACTACCGGCTGATAAAATATTAGCAGAATAAATTGCTGATTTATGAAGCATTCAAAGTCAGTTATTATTATAGAAGAGGAAAATTATGACAGAACAGACAGAAGTATTACGATATATTGTGGGACCGGTCTGCACCAACTGCTATCTTCTGGTAAATCATAAGACAGGAGAACTTCTTGTGGTAGACCCGGGAGACCAGGCACAGTTGATTGAAAAGCAGATTGAGAAAACCGGAGCAAAACCGGTGGCAATCCTTCTGACCCATGGACATTTTGATCATGCAGGAGCAGCAGAAGAACTTGCTGATAAATACCAGATTTCCATTTATGCCCATGAGGCAGAGAGGGAGACCTTGGAGGACCCGGGACTTAACCTTTGCGGGATGATAGGAGAGCATAAGGTCTATCATGCAGATATTTTCGTAAAAGACGAAGAAGTATTAAATCTTGCAGGATTTTCCATCCGTGTATTTTTTACACCGGGGCATACCATTGGCGGATGCTGCTATTATATTGCAGATGAGAAGATTCTTTTCAGCGGAGATACGCTGTTTCAGGAATCTGTGGGAAGAACCGATTTCCCAAGAGGAAGTGCATCGGATTTAATCCGGGCAATCAGAGAAAAACTGATGCCGCTGCCGGATGATGTGACCGTGTATACCGGACATGACGAAAGCACTTTAATAGGCTATGAGCGGATGCATAATCCGTATTTATAAGGACGAACCATGATAACAGTATTATTAGATAAAGCAGAATTTGAATATGATATCCATTCGCTGGTAAAGGCATTTTATCCGAAGGAAGAGGTATATGTTTCCACGAAGGATAAGGAGAAAAAAGAAGAGCCGGTACATTATCACATGGATGTACAGTTTGCACCGGAAGAAATCATTTTTTCCTGGAAACGGGTGGAGGCTTCGGAAGACAATGCGAATCAGACCGGAATTACAAAATGTGTAGCAGTAGATTATACAAACCGCAAGGAGACCAAGAACAGTTTAAAGCGGACACTGTATCGGTTATTGTCAGAATATACCGGAGTGGAGCTTCCTTGGGGAAATCTTACCGGTATCCGCCCGACCAAGATTCCGATGGCACTTTTAGAAGAGGGTAAGAGCGAGGAAAAAATTGCCCGCTATATGAAGGAAACGTATTTTACCTCCGATGAGAAGATAAAGCTCAGTATTGAAATTGCAGAGCGGGAGTTGGAACTTTTACACAAATTAGACTACGAAGAAGGCTACAGCCTTTATATTGGAATTCCATTCTGCCCGACGACCTGCCTTTACTGTTCCTTTACTTCTTATTCCATGTCAGCCTGGAAAAACCGCATGGATGACTATTTAAGCACACTGGAAAAGGAACTGGATTATACAGCAGTCAAATTTGCACATAAGAAATTAAACAGCATTTATATCGGTGGTGGAACACCGACCACATTAAATCCGAAACAGTTAGACAGATTGATTCGAAAGATTAAATGTAGTTTTGATTTATCAGATTTAGTGGAATTTACAGTGGAAGCCGGAAGACCGGACAGTATTACAAAAGAGAAGCTTATGGTGCTTCGCAATCATGATATCAGCAGAATTTCCATTAATCCACAGACCATGAAACAGGAAACTCTGGATTTGATTGGACGACATCATACCGTACAGCAGACCATTGACAGCTTTTATCTGGCAAGAGAATTAGGCTTTGATAATATCAATATGGATTTAATCGTAGGACTTCCGGGAGAAAGTCTTTCGGATGTGGCAGATACCATGGAGGTAATCCGGAAGTTAGCACCGGATAATCTGACGGTTCACTCACTTGCCATCAAGCGTGCAGCAAGGCTGAATATACAAAGAGAGCGTTATCAGGATTTTGAAATTGTCAATACCGCAGACCATATCGCACTGACTTCGAAAGTGGCAGAAGAAATGGGCCTTTTCCCATATTATTTATACCGCCAGAAGAATATGGCAGGCAATTTTGAAAACGTAGGCTATGCAGCACCGGGAAAAGCCGGTGTATACAATGTTCTTATTATGGAAGAGAAACAGAGTATTGTAGCCTGTGGTGCTGGTGCATCCACGAAGCGTGTCTGGGTACAGCCTAATCCCGATGGTACACACCGGATTGAACGTGCCGAGAATGTCAAGGATGTGGCACAGTATATTACAAGGATTGATGAGATGATTGAACGGAAGAGCCGGCTCTTTACAAAGAAATAAAAGCGGTTGACATATCAGAACACGAAAAATATAATAGTTCTGTATGAATACAAATATATAATAAGAAAAATAGATAAAATGCTTATCTCGGAAAATGGAGGAAATTTCATGGCATTGAGTAAGAAGCCGGTTACAGGCATGAAGGATATTTTACCGGAGGAGATGCAGATTCGTGATTATGTGCAGAATGTAATCAAAGAGACCTACCGGAGTTTTGGATTTACACCAATTGAAACTCCTTGTATGGAGAATATTGCAAACCTCACCAGCAAACAGGGTGGAGAAAATGAAAAACTCATTTTCAAAGTATTAAAACGTGGTGAAAAGCTGAACTTAGAGACAGCAGAAAAAGAAGAAGATGTAGTGGATTTTGGTATGCGTTACGACCTTACCGTTCCGCTGGTAAGATTCTATTCCAATAACAGTAACCAGCTCCCATCCCCGTTTAAGGCATTACAGATGGGAAATGTGTGGCGTGCTGACCGTCCTCAGAGAGGGCGTTATCGTCAGTTTATGCAGTGCGATATTGACATTTTAGGAGAGCCGTCCAATCTGGCAGAGATTGAGCTGATTCTTGCAACAACTACAACCCTCGGCAGGATTGGATTTAAGAATTTTGAAATCCGAATCAATGAACGCCGTATTTTAAAAGCAATGGCAGCTTACAGCGGATTTCCGGAAGAAAGCTACGACCTTGTATTTATCATCTTAGACAAGATGGACAAGATTGGGCTGGACGGAGTCGCAGAAGAACTGGAAAAGGAAGGTTTTGCAGAAGAAGCGGTCGATAAGTACTTATCCTTATTTGAAAAAGCAGAAGGTACCGAAAACGGACTGGTTACCTTATGTGATACATTAATTGAAGCAGGATTCTTAGAGGAAGAAGTAAAGCAGAACCTGACAGAGATTATCGACAGCGTAGAAGCAACCAAAGCAGCAGACTTTAAAATGGTATTTGACCCGACTTTAGTGCGTGGCATGGGTTATTATACAGGAACTATTTTTGAAATAGCTATGCCGGAGTTCGGCGGAAGCTGTGGCGGCGGTGGCCGTTATGATAAGATGGTTGGAAGATTTACCGGCAACGATGTACCTGCATGTGGATTTTCCATCGGTTTTGAAAGAATCATTCTTCTGCTCTTAGAGAGCGGATTTAAGATTCCGGGACAGGCAGCGAAGAAGGCATATCTCATCGAAAAGGGATATCCGGCTGATAAGCTGCAGGAGGTAATTGCACAGGCTCAGAAGGAACGTTCCGAAGGAACCCAGGTATTAGTGGTTCGTATGAATAAGAACAAGAAGTTCCAGAAGGAGAAGCTTACGGCAGAGGGTTATGAAGAATTTGTGGAGTTTTTTAACAGATAGTCTGTTTTTCTGCAAGAAGCAGAAAATGGAATGATTTTGATAAGATTTTTAGGAGGATAAGAAAATGTCAGAATCCATGCAGGGATTACACAGAACCCATAGATGTACAGAAGTATCCAATGCCAATATTGGAGAGAAAGTTACCGTCATGGGCTGGGTACAGAAAAGAAGAAATTTAGGAAGTCTTATATTCATAGATTTAAGAGACCGTTCCGGAATTCTGCAGCTTGTATTCGACGAGCCAAAGGTAGGAAGCGAAGGCTTTGCCAAAGCGGGAACACTGCGTAACGAGTTTGTTATTGCAGTCGAAGGAACCGTGCAGAAGCGTTCTGCAGCAGTTAATGAGAATTTAAAGACCGGTGATATTGAGGTAATTGCTGAGAGTATCCGTATTCTTTCAGAATCACAGACACCGCCATTTCAGATTGAAGAGAACAGCCAGACCAAAGATGAGATTCGTTTAAAATATCGTTATCTTGATTTACGTAGACCGGATATCCAGCGTAACCTGATGCTGCGTAGTAAAGTAGCATATCTGATGCGTGATTTTATGGCAAAAGAAGGTTTCTTAGAGATTGAGACTCCGATTCTTTGTAAGTCTACACCGGAAGGTGCAAGAGATTATCTGGTGCCAAGCCGTGTACATCCGGGCAGCTTTTATGCATTGCCGCAGTCACCACAGCTTTTCAAACAGCTTCTGATGGCATCCGGATATGACCGTTATTTCCAGATTGCAAAATGTTTCCGTGATGAGGATTTACGTGCAGACCGTCAGCCGGAATTTACCCAGGCAGATATGGAGCTTTCCTTTGTAGATATTGATGATGTATTAGATGTCAATGAGCGTCTGTTAAAATACATTTTCAAAGAAGCCATCGGTGTAGATGTAGAACTTCCACTTAAGAGAATGCCTTGGCAGGAAGCAATGGATCGTTTTGGTTCTGATAAGCCGGATACCCGTTTTGGAATGGAATTAAAGGATGTATCTGATATTGTAAAAGATTGCGGTTTTGGTGTATTTACCAGTGCGTTAGAGCAGGGTGGTTCTGTCCGTGGTATCAATGCAGAAGGACAGGGCGCAATGCCAAGAAAGAAGATTGACAAGCTGGTAGAGTTTGCAAAAGGCTATGGAGCAAAAGGACTTGCTTATCTTTCTGTACAGGAAGATGGCAGCTATAAATCATCCTTTGCAAAATTCATGACAGAAGAGGAATTGAAGAATTTGGTAGCAGCAATGGACGGAAAGCCGGGAGACCTGCTTTTATTTGCAGCAGACAAGAATAAAATTGTATGGAATGTATTAGGTGCACTTCGTCTTGAAATTGCCAAAGAATTAGACCTCTTAGACCCGAACCAGTATAATTTCCTCTGGATTACAGAGTTCCCATTGTTGGAGTGGTCAGACGAAGAGAATCGTTATATGGCAATGCATCATCCGTTTACCATGCCAATGGAAGAGGACTGGGATAAGATTGATACAGATCCGGGTGCAGTACGTGCCAAAGCATATGACATCGTATTAAATGGTACCGAGTTAGGCGGTGGTTCTGTCCGTATCCACCAGAGTGATATTCAGGAGAAAATGTTTGAGGTTCTTGGCTTTACAAAAGAGAGAGCACATGAGCAGTTTGGATTCCTTCTGGATGCATTCTCCTATGGTGTACCACCACACGCAGGACTGGCTTATGGTCTTGACCGTCTGGTTATGCATATGGTACATGCAGATTCCATCCGTGATGTCATCGCATTCCCGAAAGTAAAGGATGCATCCGACCTTATGTCAAATGCCCCGGATATCGTAGATGAGAAGCAGTTAGAGGAACTGTGCATCAAAGTGGATGAGAAAGAAGTAGAAGAAAAAGAAGCAGAAGAAGCTGCAGAAAAATAAGGAAACAGATAAAGCATGTTTCTCACATAAATAAAAGAGTTATTATATCACAGAATTTTAAACCGTGGTACAATAACTCTTTTTTGATTTACGCGAGTAGCGAGAAAAATCGCATGCTTGCATGCAGATTTGGCGAGCACCGCGATAACTCGAGAAACTCGCAAAGCGTGTTTCTCGTAGTTGTCAGACATTTTGCCAGACATCCGTAAGAAGCTGACTTTGACCGGTTTGTATCTGTCGGTGTTTTATCGATATTCACCCATATAGAACAATGCAATCGTTCCAGGACCGGAATGTGCACCGATGGTTGAACCGACATAATTGATTAAGAAGCTGTCGATGCCAAAACGTTCTTTTACAAGATTTGCAACAAACTGTGCATCTTCTAAAGCATCACCATGGCTGATAAATACGATATCATTCTGGTCACGGTAGGAGCCCATCTGCTTTTCCATATTGTCAACCAGGGTAATCAGGGATTTTTTACGTCCACGAACCTTGGAAACCATAATAAGATGACCTTCATCATCTACATGAAGCACCGGCTTTAAGTTAATCATGGTACCAAGAACCGCAGCGGTTTTAGAAACACGTCCGCCTCTGTGAAGGTGGAACAAATCATCTACCGTAAAGTTATGTACCAGATGTAGTTTATTTTCCTCCAGCCATTTTACGGTTTCTTCTAAAGTGGCGCCATTTTCTTTCATCTGGACAGCTTTGTGAACCAGAAGTCCCTCTCCCATGGAAGCACAGAGAGAGTCTACGACAACGACTTTATGTGGGAAATTATCTTCTTCCATTTCACTTGCAGCAATTTTTGTACTGGAGTAGCTGCCGCTGAGTCCGCTGGAAAAGGCAATGTGAAGAATATCACAGTCATTTTCCGTGGCAATTTTTGTAAAGATTTCGCGGGCAGTTTCCGGGTTGACCTGAGAGGTGGTAGGCAGAGAGCCGGCGCGCATCTTTGCATAGAATTCTTTGACATCCATTGGATGTTTCCAGTCATAGGTTTTGCCGTCTATAGTATAAGTGAGTGACAGCATGCCAAGATTATGTTCTGCTACATAATCTGCCGGCAAATCTGCGGTAGTGTCGGTGGTAATAATAAATTTATTCATGTGTCCTCCTGCATTTCTTATATAAAATTGTGGCATAAAATCATACCTTTTTTATTATAGCATAATGAAAAATGAAAATGTAAAATTTTTATAAAAATGAAAAAATATCTTTACAAAAAAAGAAAAAGCAGGTATGATTAGAGCCATCTTATTTATCTTTTTTTATCCGGGAGTTTCCTCCCAAATATTCCAAAACAGTGAAACGAAATTCAGTATGGAAAGGGGTTTTCTTATTTGAAAGAAATTTTTGAACAGTATGGTGGGGTAATTATAACAGTAGTTGCGATTGCAGCATTAGCAGCACTTGTGACAGCAATTATGGGAAATGGAACCAGTGGTCCCGTTTATGATGCATTTAAGAACTTAATTGATAACTTTGGAAATAACATCGGAACACCATAGGAGGGGGATGACTTGGACAGACAGGAACTGGGTATCCGGATGGAGCCGGATTATTTTGGTCCCCTTTGGCGTTATGTCCGGAATGATAAGATTACAGATATTGACTATAATGGAAACCAGTTGTGGATTACAGATGTAGAAAATGAACGATATCTGATTCAAAGCCATGGAATTACAGAGAAGTTTGTAGAGCAGTTTTCCCATCGGATTGCCAATGAAGTGAGCAAGCCTTTTAACAAGAAAAATAATTTGTTGGAGGCGGAGACCGACACGCTGCGTATCAGTATTGTGCATGAATCTGTTGCCATATCCGGCAGGAGCATCTGCATCCGTAAATCAATGCCAATGCTGCGTATGCAGGTAAAAAAGATGGTGGAGGATGAGTATGTAGCTGTTCCGGTACTGGAATTGCTGACCAATTGTGTGGCTGCAAAAATGAATTTTGTCTTTTGTGGAGAACCGGGGGCGGGAAAGACAGAATGTGCAAAATTTTTCTCGCAGTTTATTCCGGCAGGAGAGCGTGTCATTACAATAGAGGATAATCCGGAATGGCATTACAGTCAGATTAATCCCGGAAAAGATTGTGTGGAACTGCGAATTAATCCGGATTTTGATTATACCAAAGCCATTAAGACATGTCTCAGACAGAATCCGTCCTGGATTATGTTGTCGGAGGCACGTTCTACGGAAGTAAAGTCTTTGTTGGAATGCTGGTCTACCGGAATCCGTGGATTTACCACGCTTCATACGGATGATGTGCGTAAAATTCCGGATCGTATTTTAAATATGATGGAGAGCCGTATGGATGCAGACCGCATGGAAAATGATGTATACAGCTATGTTGATGTTGGAATTCTGCTGCGGAAGAAAATGAGTGCAGAAGGAAAATTGTATCGTTATATAGACCAGGTCTGCTTCTTTGTAAGAGAAGAAGGAAGAAATGAAATACATATGCAGGTGGTGGATGGCAATCTTATGGTGAGAGAACTTCCCAAAGGGCTGATTGCGCGTATGAAGCGGCATGGAATTTCCGAGCCATTTGATAATCCGATGATACAACATCGTCTGGAAGGAGAAGGATATGAAAAAGAATGAGCGTTTTGTTGCCTATGGAGGCTGTTATGGATTATTGCTGCTGGCAGCATTTTTATTACAGCTTAAGTGGCAGGGATATATCTGCTGCAGTATTGTATTTGTTCTTGTTATGTGGCGTATGGATAAAGTGTTGAAGGAAGAAAAGAAGCAACAGACCCGTCTGCAGGAAGCAGAATTGTATATGGAGCAGATGCTGTATGCATTTTTGCAGAATCCGAAAATCTTATCTGCACTGGAGACAGTTTGTGTATTGTTTGAACCGGGGGCCATGCGAAAACAGATAGAAACTGCCATCTTTCATTTACGAAAAGAATATGACAGCAATATGAAAGCAGAGTTAGATGCGATTGAGCAGCAGTATGAGAATCGCAGAATGAAAGAGATGCATGCGTATTTTCTGATGGTAGAACAGTATGGAGGAGCATACGAGACAACGGTGGAATTGCTTTTAGAGGATTTGCAGAAGTGGATGGAACGGGTCAGACTGCATCAGCAGGACTGTAAGAAATATCGAAGAAATGTATTCTTAGCGGTGGGTTTATCCATTCTGGTATGTGCAATAACGAATCATTTGCTGCCAAAAGATATTGAATTATCGCAACTTTTGGTTTGCCAGATTGCATCAATTCTTTTTCTGTCCCTGGATATGCTGATTTGCTTCCGGGCAATGAAGCGTACCTGCCGCAACTGGTTGAAGGAAAGGGAATCTTATGGAGAAAGGGATGAAAAGAAATATCGTTATGTGCAGTCCCATAAAGGAGTGCGCAGTAATTTCTACCGGAAGTATCTGAGAAAGAAAATGGAAAAGGAATTTCCGCAGTGGTTAATGGACATTTCTTTATTGCTTCAGACTGAAAATGTGCAGGTGGCATTTTATCGTATCCGGCCGCAGACACCGGAGGTTCTAAGACCGGCAGTGGATGATATGCTGGAAGAACTTTCACAGAATCCGGAGAGTCTGGAACCATATCTTAATTTTTTAAAAGATTATGATTTACCGGATGTGCATTCTGCTATGCGGATGTTGTATGCATTATCCAACGGCGGATATGGAAACAGTGAAAAGCAGTTAAGTCAGATTTTAAAACGGAATCAGGAACTTTTAGATAAGGCAGAAAGAGAACAAAATCAGGATTCACTGGCTGGATTATATGCATTGTTTTTAGCCCCGGCATTGACTGGAGCAGGAAAAATGATGATTGATATGACGGCATTTCTGGTGGTATTTTTAGCAAGCGTACATAGATAGGGGATTAGATGGAACAGGTAATAAAAACATATCTTGGAATATTTCTGATGATGCTGCTGTCAACAGTTGGAATAGGTATTGTTGCAGCAGAAGCGCAGATTTGTCAGGCAAGAAATTTTAAATCGGATGTGGTAGTGGAACTGGAAAACAGCAATTATAACCGGGAAGTAATAAATGCCTGTATAAAGCAGGCTGATGAACTGGGCTATCAGCTGCAGGTTAATTTATATGAGGATTCCGGAGCTGTAACTGTATGTGAAAATGGAAATGTGCCGCCCGTGGAAAAGGAGGTAACCATGGCGGAGGTGATATTGCATTACGCATACCGGATGGGACCATTTCACAGTAAAACGGAGCATAGTATCCGGGGATTTGGAAGGTAGATTTATGAGAAAAATTATGGAGGATTATGGACAGGCAATCATCTATGCAGTACTTGGAAGTGGTTGTATCGGAGTGTTGTGGTATTTGCTTGGTTATGTCCGGTAAGGGGATAAAAATGCATTTTTTTATGGAAGAATATGGTGGACTTGTGATAGCGGTTCTGGCAGTCATTGTTATGACAGGAATTTTATTTGGACTGTTTTCACAGGGAGGTTATCTTTATGAAATGATAAGCAGGGCACAGGGGGCATTGGGGTAAAACAAATGAAAACATTATGGAAAGAATATGGACAGACAGTAATTACTGTATTAGTGGCGGCAATGTTACTGATATTATGCTTATGGGGATTTCGCATAATTGGAAGTGGGATGGAACGTCCGGCAGCCGGTGCAGATGTTGGAAATAATATGGACGGAAAAATGTTAAAAGATATTCATAGCCGTCAGGTTCCGGTGATTATTTATGAAGATAATCGCATCTTAACGATTGCAGATAAGATAGCGTTATCAGAACTGTTTCACGCAGTGGATGCAGATGGAAAGGAACTTAAGATTGAGATAACTGATATCAGAAATCAGGCAGGAAAAACAGTAGAAGATATTTATGAAAAGGCAGGAATCTATGAAATAGAGGTGCGGGCAGAAGATGCATATGAAAAGCAGACGGTTTCCCGTTTCCGGATTCCGGTAAATGGAGGCGGTATATGAAACATATGGTATTTGGGGTATTGTCCGGCGGCATTGTCATACTTTTTGTAGTGATGCTACTGACCATGCAGCATAAGAATGTGCGAAAAGAAGAATTAGAACAGAGTCTTACCGAAGCAATGGAAACAACATTGCAGATGGTACAGGCGGATGCAGACAGAAATTATACTTCCGAAGATATGAGGACATTACTGATTCGAAATCTGGTTCCGCAGATGAATTCCGATTCAGAATTAACTGTTCGGATGATTGCAGCAGATGCAGAAAAAGGATTACTTTCTGTGGAAGTGGAAGAGCATTTTTCTTATCCGGGTGGGAAAATGGGTAGTATAAAGTGCTGCCGTACAATTCTTACAGATGACGATGGGAATGGAGAAGAAACGGAGAAAGGGGAAAAAGAAGTGGCAATGCAGACGGTAATCTTTTATCGCTCCAGGGAAGAAATGGAACAGGGAAAATCTTATTATAAGAAGCTGGAAATACAAAAGGGGGATTACTGTACCTCTCCGGCAGAACCGGTTTGTGATGATTTGAAAAAGAAGTTTTTAGAGTGGCGGGACAGCAAGGATTATCTCGCGGATTTTACACAGTGTGTAGAAGAAAATCAGACATATTATGCAGTATTTGAATAGGGGGTAAGCATGAAAAAGAAGGTGCGAAAGGGAGTATGCTGTTTCCTTTGCGGATGCATGATTCTTTTTATGAGTCCGTGCAGTATTCAGATGATAAGTGCGGAAACGGTAGAAGAAACTGAGGTGGCAAAATCTGAAAAAACAGAAGTATTAGAAGCAGAAGTATTAGAAACAGAAGTATTAGAAACAGAAGAAACCAAGCAGTTGGAAGAAATGCCGGATGAATTGACTTCATCTGTTTACGGAAGTGCGCAGACCTGGTATCCGGAAACTTCCGGGTATTTCATATTGATAGTTCGTGACAATGCAGGTGGAAGAACGGCTCGTTACCGGATTGACTGTAATATAGGGGAACGTCATTCCAATGGGATTAATTATCGAATCTATTATAAAATGTATCTGATTGGGGGAGACGAGCTTGGCATTACATTAGAAGATAGGGAATATTATACCAGACATGATAATGCAACTTCTGAAATAGGAGCAAGGGAATATCATCTTCCGGTTACGTTTCGTCTGCCGGAGCTGGGGCATCATTTTGAAGGAGTATCTACCAGCAACTGCTATCAGACATACTTTGAGAGTATGGAAGAGGAAACCTGTAGTTTTGTGGTGGACACCAACGGATGTGGAATGACACCCTGGGGAGATGATGGCGCATGGCATAATGATAATATCGAAGTAAATTATCTCGAAAATCGTTATACCATTCATTATGATGGAAATGGGGCTACCAGCGGAACTGTTGCTTCTCAACCGGATGTGCTGTATGGAAAACAGATTCAATTACAGCAGAATCAGTATAAGAAAGAGTATACAGTAACCTTGGATGGAAATGGTGGAACATCTGAGGCAGAGAAACTTACCGCGGAAAGCACCTTTGCCGGGTGGGAAGATCATAACAGTTTTTATTATAACGGAATAGAATTTCCGTGGTATGCATTTGATGCCTCCTGTTATGCAAAAGCAAATCAGGATTTACTGGAAAGTTTCGGGTTTAATAAGGCAGCATTAGTAAAACATTTCTATCAGTATGTGATACAGGGCAGGGAACGAAGAATATCCAGTCCATATTTTCGATTGACGGATTATATGAAATATGGAGGGGAAGATTTAAAACAGGCATTTGGCAGCCGGCGTGAGTCATATTTGTTACATTGGATAAATTATGGATATAATGAGCATAGAGTGGGGATAGGCACAATCGGTGTGCCGGAAGCGTTATCGGAACTTTCTGTATATGAAGATAAGGCACAGGTATTAAATTTATCTTCAAAACATAAGGGAGAGGTTCTATTAAAGGCACAATGGAAGGATGCAGAAGTAATACTTCCATCCGCAAAGCGAAGTGGGCATACGTTTGCTGGCTGGGCAGACCGGAAAGATGCGAAAGAGCCGGTATATAATTCAGGAGATAAGGTAGTGGTAACGGAGAATCAGACCTTTTATGCCATCTGGAAGAAATCAAAGCCACCGGTTATAGAGCGGACGGTATCGATTCAGAATGGAACGGATGGATTCTATACATATGCCTTTGTACGGGATGGAGGAGATGGAATTAAAAAGACTGCTTTTGCGGTGTGGAGTGAAAACCAGGGCCAGGATGATTTGACGGCAGAATGGCAGATGTCAGAATTAGGAGAAAAAGGGGACTATTTTATAGAGGGGCAAAGATATAATTACCGTTATTATACCTCTGCTGTAAAACATAAGAATGAATATGGCAGACATCTGATTTCAATTTATGCCTATGACAATTTGGATGGTTATGCAACAGCAGATACGGATTTTTGCTATTGCTTCCCAATCATTTTTGATGGAAATGGAGGTCTCATCGATGGAGAAGAGACAAAGCAGGAGAGCCGATATTATGGGACACCCTATGGAGAAATGCCAGACGCCGTGCGGGAGAACTTCCTTTTCTTAGGATGGAGCACAGAGCCGGATGCAGAACAGGACAAAGAGGAAGATAAAAAGCCGGATGTAATATGGCAGGAAAAAGAACTTATCGGGGAAGAAGATGTTTTTTGCCATGCAGGGGAACAGAGATTATATGCACAGTGGGATGAGAGTCCTGTTATTGAGGCAAAAGATCAGTATTATAGTTTGACGGATGCAAGAAGCGGCAGGATTACAGAGGAAATACTTTTGCAGCAGGCATGTGCAAAGGACAGAGAAAGCAGCTCAGAAGATAATCCGGAAGGTATCTTAAAGAGCGGAGGAGATGAAGAAAAGAATACTGTTTTTTGCGTGGAAGATTATACGGAAGAAGAGTGGAAGAACTTTGCGCATGAAGGAACCACCACGATTACTTATTATGCAAAAGATGCAGTTGGCAATGTCAGCAGAAAACAGGTTATCGTTTATCTGGTGGATACTACTTCGCAACAGGTGGAGGACAAAGAAAAAACGTTTCGATTTATCAGTGAAAAATATCTTGATACCATAACACAGGATTCTATTTGGAGGAGAGAAGAAAATTACAGACAGTTAGAAGAGGCATTGCAAAGGAATACGGCTTTAGAAGTCTGGAATTTATCACATCAACAGATGAATGAGATGAAAGAATATGAATTGCAGCATAATACCGGGAAAATGACGGAAATAGAGCGTTTTCGGAACAAATTTATCCATTGTATCGGTGAAAATACCGAAATTTAGAAAGAAAGAAGAAATTGGTTGCACAATAAAAATAACTTATGGTATAGTTGGAGAAAAGTGAAAGGAGTTATGAAAAATTGAATCCAAAGAAAAAAATATTGATTTTATCAGGCTGTCTGCTTACAGTGGCAGCTGTAGTTGGTGGTACATTTTTCGTACAGAAGAGCAGTAATCATGTTTTAAACAAAACATCCATAGGAAAATTCCACGAAGCAGAGGCGCATACTGCAACAGGAGTTGTGGTATGTAAGACGGAAGCATTGCAGGAGGTATTTCAGCAGAAGAAAGAAGAGGTTCTGTTGGCAAAGCAGGAAGTGCCGGATGAATCCGAGGGAAAGAATGAGAAAACCGATAAAAAGGGAACACAGGAAGTGACACCGGGAAAGGAACCAACAGAGCCGGCATCAACTGCAGGAGGGCAGGCCCCTTCAGCTCAGAAAAACGCAACGACATCCGTGGGACAGGAACCTGTCGGTGGAATTCCAGCAGCACCATCAGATACACCATCGGAAACTCCGGCAGCACCATCAGATACACCGTCGGAAACTCCGGCAGCACCATCAGATACACCGTCAGAAACTCCGGCAACGACACCGACAGAACAGCCGGCAGAGGAAACAAAATCAGCAAATCCATGCCCGTATCCGCTTTGGACAGTGATGAGTTTTGATGATGGAACTATGGGATATTACTGGCCGATGGATTATGATATTGCAGATGCAGTAAGAGTGGACAAGGAATTGTATGAATTACATTATACCAGACTGGTAAGTACAACTTTTGTGGGAAATTATGATGGTGCATATCATGTAAGATTAAGTAAATTCAGTTATCATATTCCGTATGCAGATGACTGATGATAGAAAAAGAAAGGTATATCGAAAACTCCCTAAGGAGTTTTCAGATATACCTTTTCAATTCTGTTCTTATCCATTTTCTCAACCCGGAGCAGAATTCCATTTTCTGTAGTAATGGATTCTCCCTCGTCCGGAAGATGGTCTAAATGTTCTAAGATATAGCCGCCAATGGAATCATAATCTTCCGACTCTAAATGAATCCCCAGTTTTTCACACATATCATAAAGATTCATGGAACCGTTGACCAGGTATTCTTTTTCATTTAAAGCAGTAATATCAGCTTCTTCATTGGCATCATATTCGTCATGAATTTCGCCTACAATTTCCTCTAATAAATCCTCTAAAGTAACAAGACCGGCAGTTGCACCATATTCATCTAATACGATAGCAATGTTGAGGGAAGAAGCCTGCATTTCTTTTAATAATTCAGCAGTGTTCTTATGCTCATATGTAAAGAACGGTTCCCTCATAATAGAGCGGATGGAAAAATTCGTCCGGTCATCATAGAGCAATAAATCCTTTACATTTAAAATACCAATGACATTGTCTGTGGTATCTTCATATACCGGTAATCTTGTATATTTGGCTTCCCGGAAAATCTCTAATAATTTTTCGTAGCTTGCATTGACATCTACGAAAGTCATATCTATGCGGGGAACCATAATTTCTTTTGCTTCAGAATCAGTTAAATCGAACACATTATTAATCATATTGCGTTCTTCATTCTCAATAACACCGGATTCGTGACTGACATTTACGATAGTACGAAGCTCGGCTTCTGTCATGGTCTGCTTCTTGGCATCAGGATTAATATGCAGGAGATTTAAGAAGCCATGGGAAAGCATATTAATAATAAAGATGACAGGAGTAAGAACCTTCATAAGAAAGCTGACAACTCCGGAGTACGCCAATGCCAGTTTTTCGGAATGTATGGTAGCAATTGTTTTTGGAGTGATTTCACCGAAAATCAGAATCAAAACAGTTAAAATTCCAGTTGATATTCCGGCAGCAACACTTCCGAAAATGCGGATAGCAAGTGCTGTAGAAATAGCAGAGGCGGATAAGTTTACAATATTATTCCCGATTAAAATAGCGCTTAACATCTTAGATGAATGATCCGTGATAGCAAGCACGCGCTTTGCCCTTACATTTCCTTCATCTGCCAAGGTCCGCATCTTAATCCGGTTAACGGTTACAAGAGCGGTTTCGGCAGAAGAAAAGAATGCTGATAAAAGAATCAGTATGACAAGACTTACTAATTGGATGATATCTGTTCCACTCAAATTAGTCCACCTGCAGATTGGAATAGTAATCCGTAAGAGCACTTAAATCTACCTCTGTATAGGATACCGGTTTATTTGCTTCATGATTTTTATAAATGGAGAAGCCTGCCCAGCCTATGATAAGTGCAATGACAACAACGGTAGCGGTATAACCCAGATAACGCTTGCATTTCTCCTGTTTCATTATTTTTTTACGATTTTTCTTTTGTTCTTTATAACGGTCAACTTTTTCCTGACTCATAAGAAATCTCCTTGCAATTTTTTTAATAATAATGGTATTATACACCATGTAGGAATAAAATTGAACAAAAAATTCAAAAACTAATAGAAAACTAATAGAAAACAAAAAAATAGAAGAAGGAAAGAAAAATGAAGCAGGGAATAATTTTTGATATGGATGGAACTCTGTGGGATTCTACAGTCGGTGTGGCAGAATCCTGGAATGAAATATTAAAACAGGAAAAAGTGAACCGTACACCTCTGACTGTAGAGGATTTTCGTGGAATCATGGGAAAAACAATGGATGTTATTGCAGCAAAATTTTTCCCGGATATGCCGGAAAAAGAACGGATGGAACTTTTAGATAAATGTGGCGAATATGAAAATGAATATCTGTCCGGGCATGGTGCAGTGTTATATCCGGGTGTGGAAGAAACCTTTGCAAAGCTGAAGGAAAAATATGAACTTTATATCGTAAGCAATTGTCAGAGCGGATATATCGAGGCTTTTCTTTCTTATTATAAATTAGGAAAATATATTTCGGATATAGAATGCTATGGAAATAATGAAAAACAGAAAGAAGATAATATAGCCCTGGTGGTATCCCGGAATGCACTTACCGATGCAGTGTATGTGGGAGATATCCAGAGCGATTACGAATCCAGCAAAAAGGCAGGAGTCGCTTTTATCCATGCAGCATATGGATTTGGCACAATTGATGATGAAGTACCGGAAATTGAAAATTTGTCACAGCTTCCGGAAGTGGTAGAAAAAGTATTTGCCGGAAAATAATTAAAATAGAAAACAGGAAACGAATGTAGAAATAAGAGAAAAAGAGTTTTGGTTGTTTGAAAAGAACGAAGCAAGGCTCTTTTTTAGTTGCCCGGCATTCGTAAAATGCTGCCAGTGACAGGTTTTATAGGTTGACAAATAATATTATATGATATATAGTATTGAATATGAAATAGTAATGCATTAATAATAATATTATATTTATGAAAATCTGGAGGGAGTGATTGCATGGTATTTAATACAGGCGCGGCACTTCTGGATGCAATTGTTTTAGCTGTAGTATCAAAGGATGAGGAAGGTACTTATGGTTATAAGATTACGCAGGATGTGCGGAAAGCCATTGAAGTGTCAGAATCAACGCTGTATCCGGTGTTGCGAAGATTGCAGAAGGACGGTTGTCTGGAAGTATACGACAGAGAATGTGGGGGCAGAAATCGAAGGTATTATAAGATAACTGGGAATGGAAATGAAAGATTAACATATTATCGGAAGGAATGGGAAAATTATTCTTCGAAAATAACAGAATTATTTTCCGGAGAGGAGAAGATATGAACAGACAGGAGTTTATGAGAAGGCTGGAGCAGTTATTAGGAGGAATTCCGGAAGAGGAAAAACGGGAAGCAATTGCATACTATACCAGCTACTTTGAGGATGCAGGAGAAGAAAATGAAGAGAAGATAATCCGGGAATTAGAATCTCCGGAAAAAGTGGCAGCAACCATCCGGGCAGATTTCCCAGGATGCAATAATAGTGAGACAGCATCTTCCGGTAATCAGCAGAATTATCGGAGGACTATTTGGAATTGCAGTCGGCTGTGTGATCGGCGGAATAGCGGTAGCAGGTGTAGCAATTACAATTTTGGTAACAGGCGTAATTTCCTTAGGTTTTATTTCTATGGCAGCCGGACTTCTGATGCTTGCAATTGGATTATGTGCGGCCGGACTTCTGGTTCTGGTATGTGGAAAGTTTCTTCCATGGTTTGCAAAAGGAATTGCAAAATTATGGCAGTCACTGTTTAAGAAGAAAGGGGGCGCTTGCGCATGAAAAAAGCATTAAAAATTATTTTTGGTATCGCATTAGGCTGCTTTCTTTTAGGCTGCGTGGTATTAGGAATTGGAATTGCAACCGGTGGAACCATGCGGGAATTTGTAGAAGCAGTGCAAAATAATAAATTTGCATTTCATTGGGATGTAACTGACTGGGAAGGACAGGATAAAGGAACAGACAGTACAGAAGAGACTGCATTTGCACCGGAAGATGTGAAATCACTTGATATCGATATGGATGCAGGAATGTTGAAAGTAGTCAAAGGAAAAGGCAAAGAGATTAAGGTAATAACAACTTCTAAAAATGCTGAGGTAGAGACTGCATTGGAAGATGGAACTTTAATAATCAGCGAAAACTTCCATGCAGCATATTGGGGCGATGGAGTGCATCGTTTACAGGTGGTTATTGAAGTGCCGGAACAGCTTGAGTTAGAGGAACTTTCAGTTGAAGTCGGAGCAGGAGATATTGATATAAAAGAAGGACTGTTGACGACAGCATATGCAAGCTTGGATGTGGATGCCGGAAATCTTGATTTTGCCGGTGAAGTAAAAGGTGATTTGGACGCTAACTGTAATGTGGGAAACATGGAATTGAAATTAACCGGTGAGCAGCAGGATTACAATTACAGTTTAAGCTGTGGTGTTGGTTCTATAAAAGCAGGAGATATTTCTGTTGCCGGACTTGGCAGAGATGACGAAATCGACAATGGTGCAGATTATGATATGGATATAAACTGTGACGTGGGAAATGTTGATGTAATTTTTGAAAAACGATGAGAAACACGCTTTGTGGGATGCCAGCATAAAAATGATAGCAGATAATGTGAAAAGACATTGCCTGCTATCATTTTTTATAAAATTATTTACTTGGAAACCCACTCATTTACATCATTGATTTTACTTAAAACCGGGAGCAGAATCAGGCAGAGAATAATGCCGACAACACCCTGGACGATATTGAATGGAATACCTGCAGCAGAAGAAGCAATTCCGGTAGCAAGAGCAGCGGAGGAGAAAGAACCGCTGGCAAATGCAGCAAGACCTGCTTCAAACAGGAAGTAGCCTAGTACCATAAGAGCCTCACCTACGATACCGCCGATAACAACGCGGACACTGCGGTTAGCTTTGGAAGAAATGTTAAGACGCAGTTTGTGGAACAGAAGTCCGGCGATGCATGCGGTCAGAGCCTTGATGATTAAAGTAGCAGGAGCCCAGGTCATATAGCCGGAGAAAATATCAGCAAACATGGAGCCGATACCAGCGGCAAGTGCACCAATTCCAGGTCCTAAGATAATACCACATAGGAGTACCAGTCCGTCTCCTAAATGAATATATCCAAAAGTTGGTGTAGGAATCTTAATAATCATAGTTGCAATGCAGGTAAATGCAGCAAGCAAGGCCGCAGTAACCATTTTCTTTGTATTTTTCATAATAAAGTAAATCCTTTCTTTGGTATGTGATCTGCAAATCGTTTTCCCTATCATATGTAAAATGTGGTTTGATTAAAATAGCCAGATATAACAAACATGACCATGCCAGTTTGAGGACAAAAGGAGTATACAAATTTTTACGATTGCCGAAATGCTCATTCATTGGTAAAATAGTCACGGAAACATGACTACAAAAAAGGAGATAAAATAATGAAGAAAGAAGTCCGGATTGCATTATATATAGTTTCTATAGTGTGTGTGATTCTGCTGGGTGCAGCAATGATATATGCAGCCCATCATGGTGGAAGCATCCGCCAGAAGGACAGCCGGCAGACTGCCGCAACAGCAGGGACAGAAGCTGCAGAAGACAGCAAGGATAAAAATGGAGAATACGATTTAAAGACCAGTGATAAAACTGACGGTAAAAATGATGCGGAAGCCGGAAAGGATGCAGCTTCTGAAGATGCAGATAAGAAGATTGGGAAAAACACGGAAACAACAGATGTAACAGAAGATACAACACTGATGTTTACCGGAGACGTACTTTTTGCCAATTCTTTTAAAACAAACTATGATGCCGGAGGCATAGACGCTGTCATAGATAATGGCATGAAAGAGCTGCTTGTAAATGCAGATATTACCATGGTAAATGAAGAATTTCCGTTTAGTAACCGGGGCACCCAGATGGAGGACAAGCAGTATACCTTCCGCACAGACCCATCCTATGCAGCCGCATTAAAGGAAATGGGCGTGGACGTGGTCACTCTGGCAAATAATCATATCCTCGATTATGGAAGGGAAGCATTGAGTGATACTTTTACAACATTAGATGGACAGGGCATTTTATATGCCGGAGCAGGGGACAGCGTAGAGCGGGCGCAGGAAGTGCAGGTAATAGAAGTAAATGGGAAAAAGTATGGATTTCTTGCAGCATCCCGTGTACTTCCGGTTGCCGGCTGGAATGTAGAAAGCGCAGTACCGGGAGTCCTTTCTACTTATGATGAAACGCGGTTTGTCAATGCCATTGCCGAAGCACGCAGTCAGTGTGATGTGCTGGTGGTTTATGTCCACTGGGGCTTGGAACATCAGGAAAAACCTGAGGCATATCAGAGAACGCTGGCACAGAAATATATTGAAGCCGGTGCAGATGTAGTGTTTGGTGCACATTCCCATTGTCTGCAGGGCATTGAATATATCGACGGAAAGCCGGTGTTTTACAGCCTTGGCAATTTTGTTTTTGGTAGCAGCATTGAGCGCACCATGGCAGTGGAAATGGTAGTGGATAAGGATGGTGCAATTTCTTATAAGCTGGTGGGAGCAAAGGCAGAAAATGGAAAGACCAGACAGATGAATGAATTAGAACAGCAGCAGTTGAATGACTATATCAACAGCATTTCCTTTGGCGTAACGGTGCAGGATGACGGAACCGTAACACCACAATAAGAGACAGCAGAGTATGAAACAGTATTGGTACAATAAGCTGAAAAGAAGTGCATAAAAATACCGGATTGCGATAGAGTAGTAATAAAAGAAATTGCCGGGAGATGGAATGAACAGTTCGAAACGGGAAAACTTACTGAATCTGGCACTGGATGCAACGGAAGAGGAAAGACTGCAGTCCTTAAACTTAAATGTAGGATATCAGGAAGAAACGGACACATGGGAGGTCATTGTAAAATATACCGGAAGTCTCAGAAAATTAGAGGAGATATTTCCGGATATTGAAGTTACAGAACTGAGCAATGAATATGCAGTTATCCGGCTGCCGGAGGCTTTGATGGATGCGGTAACAGACCGGACAGAAATTGAATATATGGAAAAACCAAAGAGGCTCTTTTTCTCTGTACAGCAGGGAATCAGAGCCTCCTGCATTACGTCCCTTTATACAAGAAAAATGGGGTTAGGGGGAACGGAATTGAGTGGGAAAGGTGTGATAACGGCATTTTTAGATAGTGGCATCGATTACAGACACCCGGATTTTAGAAAGGAAGATGGAAGCAGCCGGATTCTGGCAATCTGGGATCAAAGCATTGCAGGAAATCCACCGGCCGGATTCCGGCTCGGGACAGAATATGACCAGAATATAATTAATGATGCATTGCAACAGGAGGATATACAGGAGGGGTACCGTATCTGCCCCAGCCGGGATTTATCCGGGCACGGAACCCATGTGGCAGGAATCGCAGCGGGAAATGGAAGATCATCCAATGGAAGAAACCGGGGCGTGGCATATGAAAGTGATTTGCTGGTGGTAAAGCTTGGCACACCGGGGAAAAATTCCTTTCCAAGGACAACAGAGCTGATGCTTGGAATGGATTATATTCTCCGGAAAGCACTGGAACTTAAGCAGCCGGTGGCAGTAAATATAAGCTTTGGCAATACCTATGGTTCCCATGATGGAACCTCTCTTCTTGAAACCTATTTATCTGATATGGCAAATTACTGGAAATCGGTTCTGGTGATTGGCACCGGAAATGAAGGCAGTGCCAGAGGGCATACCTCCGGGCAGCTTGTAATGGGAAGAGAACAGGAAGTGGAATTTGCAGTAGGAGAATATGAGCCTGCGTTAAGCTTACAAATCTGGAAATCCTATGCGGATATTTTTTCCATCCGGATGACACATCCCAGTGGGAAAACGGTGGGGATTATCCGGCAGCTGCAGGGCCCCCAGAGATTTACTATCGAAGGAACGCAGGTTTTATTATATTTTGGAGAACCAAGCCCTTTCAGTCCTTTTCAGGAAATCTATTTTGATTTTCTTCCGGTGGAAAATTATATCGACAGCGGAATCTATAAAATAACGCTGATACCGGAAAAGATTGTAACCGGGGCCTATAATATGTGGCTGCCTTCCCTTGCGGTCATCGGAGAAGCAACCGGATTTTTATATCCCACAGAAGAGACAACGCTTACAATTCCATCCACTGCCTATAAGGTAATTTCGGTGGGGGCCTATGATGCAAGATATAATCAGGTGGCAGCCTTTTCCGGGAGAGGGTTCACCAGAGAGACCAATCAGGTGAAACCGGACATCTGTGCGCCAGGGGTGGACATTGAATCCTGTGCACCGGGCGGCGGTTATACCGTACGAAGCGGAACTTCAATGGCAACGCCATTTGTAACCGGGACGGCAGCACTTTTTATGCAATGGGGAATTGTAGAGAAACATGATGCTTTTTTATATGGGGAAAAAATAAAAGCATATCTCATCCGGGGAGCAAGACCACTGCCGGGATATTCTTTTTTCCCAAATCCAAGGCTGGGCTGGGGTGTATTGTGTGCAGCGGACAGTCTGCCATCGGATGCCGGATGAATACGGTTGTACTTTTATGACACTTTTCTGAATAAATATTGTAAAAAACGATAATTTGATGTACAATTAAAAAATGCAGGAAGGAATGTATAGACAGAAAAATATATATTTTTTGGAGGGGCTATGCAGGAGAAGAATACGCTGGATGAATTGTTTAAAGGGAAAAAAGGATTTGCGGAATGCTACCAGACTCTGCAGTTATTAAGTGAAAGTACCGATGATTATTTATTTCTGGCAGATTTAAAAGAGGGTAAATTTTATTTCGCCAGCAATGATATATCAAAGAGATATGCATTGCGCATGGATGAAAACAACAGCTGCAGCATAGATGACTGGAAAGATATTGTATATGAAAGAGACTTAAACCAGTGGGTTAATGATATGGAATCTATCTGCTCTGGAAAAAGCCTGATACATGATTTGGAATACCGGCTGGTAGACAGAAACAGCAATCTGGTCTGGATCAGCTGTCGTGGGAAAGCTGAACTGGATGAGACCGGGATTCCTTATGTAATGGTGGGAAGAACATCAGATACTGTCCTTTTGGGAAAGACAGATTCACTTACCGGACTTTTTAATAGTACTAAATTAATGGAACATCTGGATGAAATGCTGAACAGCAGAAAAGAAGGTGTTTTGCTTGTCCTTGGTGTGGATAATTTTAAAAATATCAATACGAAATATGGAAGAGGCCATGGTAATTTTATTTTAAAGAGGATTGCGGCTCTTCTGGAAAATAGTATTGATGAAAACATAAAAATTTATCGTCTGGATGGTGACCGGTTTGCAGTTAATTTTGTGGGATATGATATGGAGGCTGTGCGTGAGGTATACCAGAATATACAGATGAAGATGATGGAGAACTGTACCTTTTCAGCAGGTGCAGTCTGCTATCCGATGTCCGGAATCAAGGATGCCAATACACTGTTTAACTATGCGGAAAGTTCTCTGGACCGTGCCAAGAAGAGCGGTAAGAACCGGTTGATTCTTTTCTCAGCAGAAGATTATGAGAAACAGTTGTCGGTTATTGACTTAACAGAAGAAATCAGAAAGAGTATCCGCAACCAGTGTGATGGATTTTATCTTCTCTTCCAGCCACAGATTGGGATGAGTAATTATGAAGTAGTGGGAGCAGAGGCACTGCTCCGTTTCCGCTCAAAATATCATGGGGTGGTGTCACCAAATCTTTTTATTGGAATATTAGAGCAGAGCGGAATGATTGTGCAGGTGGGAAAATGGGTATTAAAGGAAGCCATTGCCCAGTGTGCAAAGTGGCGGCGTTATAATCCGGAATTCCGTATGAGTATTAATCTTTCTTATATACAGTTACAGCAGCCGGATTTAAGCCAGTACATTTATGATTTATTAGAACAGGAAGGAATTCCCGGAGAAGCTATTATTCTGGAACTGACAGAAAGCATGCAGTTACAGGATTATACCAAATACAATCAGTTATTTTATCAGTGGGGCAAGCGTGGTATACAGATTTCCATGGATGATTTTGGAACCGGATATTCCAGCTTAAGTTATCTTAAGAGTCTGGCAATTGATGAGATTAAAATTGACCGCTGCTTTGTCAGCCGGATTAATATGAGTGCATACAATTACCGGCTTCTTCGTAATATTTTGGAACTGGCAAGAAGTGCACAGATCCGGGTAGTATGTGAAGGGGTAGAAACACCGGAGGAATTACAGACACTTGCAGAGCTTGCACCTGAAGTTTTACAGGGGTTCTATTTCAGTAAACCGATTGAAGAAGAGCTGTTTGAAAAACAGTATATTTTTGGACATGTAGAGGAAGAACGGTGGCAGGAAGATTGTGGGAATAGTACAGTGATTCTGCCGGAAGCAGGAGACGGTACCGATTATAAAGCGATATTAGACCAGTTAGAAGAGATGGTCTATGTCATAGATGCGGAAAGCTATGAGTTATATTATATGAATTCTGCCGGACAACGAATCAGCGGCGTTAGTGATTATGCCGGCAAGAAATGTTATCAGGTATTAGAGGGCAGGGAAGAACCGTGCCCAGATTGTAATATGGCAAAATTAAAGCATAAGAAGTTTTTGACCAGATATGCAAATAATGAATTCTTAGGAACCCAGATGTTGATGAAGGATAAATTAGTAAACTGGGGCAATAAGGCAGCACGCCTTCAGATAGGTATTGACATGAATACCATCAATATTTCCATGAGCAGGCTGGAAGAACAGTTAGAAGTGGAAAAGGGCATTGTGAAAGCCTTGGAAGAGGCGAAAGAAAAAGAAAATGAAGCTGATATCATCAGTGAACTTCTTCATCATACCGGGGAATTTTATCAGGCAGACCGCTGCTATATCTTTTTATATTCCAAAGAGGCAGATAGCTGGAGTAATGTCTGTGAGTGGTGTGAAAATGAGATTCAGAGCCAGCAGCTTTATCTGGCATCGGTACCGGGTGACCGGGTAAAACTGGTGATTGGCAGTCTGAAGGAAGACAGACCGGTTATTATCAAAGATGTGGATATGTATCGGGAGTCAGCACCGGATTTGTGGAAAATATTAGTGCATCAGGAAATACGCAGGCTGATGCTTCTTCCATTGTTAAATGAAGGTCATTTATTTGGATTTATTGGTGTGGATAATCCGAAATACCGCCCAAATGATAAGACTTTTCTTGCCAGAATACGTCCTTTTATTTCAAATATACTGATTCGTGACGGAATGATGGATGTAAAGAGTGAGATGATAGCCCGTATGACGGGTATGCTGAAGGAGGAAAATATATTACAGTCTGTAAAACTGGGACTGTGGACGCTGGAACTGGATACTGTCAATGGAAAGAACCGTCTGTATGTGGATAAGAGCATGCGCAGCATTCTGGGCATAGACGACATTATGAACAGCGAGGAATATTTCAGGTTCTGGTATGATAACATCAGTGATGGTTATTACGATTATGTACAGAATGCATTACATGATATTATCAAAACCGGAAAGATTATCGAGATGGAATATACCTGGAATCATCCGGAACGTGGAAAAGTGACAGTACGCTGCGTTGGAGTGCTTGGTCATCAGGAAAATGGTGTCTATACATTAAAAGGATATCATCGCATTAATAATGATATGATTCGGAAAAAATATTTAAAGAGTCAGGAATATGAACGTATGGAATATAATGAGAAGAAACATACCATTTATTTCCATACAAATCGTTCTATGTTAAAGGGCAATCAGCTAAAAGAGGTTGGATTTCCGGAAAGCTGGGAGGATGGAATGGTACATCCTCATTTCCGGGATGCATTTCATGCAGCATTTACCGGCGTAGAATATAGAAAAGAGGATCAGGTATTAGAAATTCTTTTAAAAAACAAGCAGGATGAGTTTGAATGGTTCCGCCTGGATATTTGTAAAATCGGAGATCAGAAACAGGATGAAAATTTGAGGATAGTTACTATTTATCAGATTGAAGATCATCAGAATATCCAGTTAAAATATTTACAGAGAGAGGACTTTTATCAGGCAATGCTGTCGGAGACCGTGGCATATGCTGAGGTAGACCTGAGTAATGGTAAGATTCAAAGCAGTGGTGGACTCTGGAAAGATTACGTAGCAGAGGGCGAGCGGGAAGCATTAAATTATGTGAAGGTTTTCAACCGTCATATTGATGAACTGGTATTAGAGGAAGACCAGTTTGGCTGCTATGATGTATTAGAGCAGGAAAAGATGGTTTATAATTATAACAGAGGAACGGCTACTGTGAATTATCAGCTTCGCAGAAGGATGGCAAGAGGAAGTTACCACTGGATGGAGCTTACCGTACATGTATTTCAGGAGCAGGTAACAGAAAATATGTATGCACTGCTGTATCTTAAGGATATAGATGGACAGAAACGCCGTCAGCAGGAACAGGAGCGTGCAGCCAATACCGATCCGTTGACGAACGTACTGAACCGGCGGATATTTGAACAATATACCAGCCATTATGTATTAGAAGAAGCAAAGAAAGGGGAAGTGTGTGCACTTCTTATATTGGATATTGATAATTTTAAACAGATTAACGATACCAAGGGACATCCATATGGAGATAAAGTATTGCGTACTTTTGTGGATACCATTCATGAAAGCTTCCGCCGTACCGATTATATAGGAAGACTTGGTGGGGATGAATTTGTAGTATTGTTTAAAGGATTTGGCTCAAAGAAAACCTTGGATAAGAGACTCGCACGGATGCAGGAACAGCTGCGGGAGAAGCTTCCGACTCCGGTATCCTGTAGTGTTGGAATCACCCTGATTAGAAAAGACAGCTATAACTATGAAGATAGTATCAGGCAGGCAGATAAAGCTTTGTATACAGCAAAGCATAAAGGAAAGGATACCTATTGTTACTGGGAAGAGTCAGAAAAATAGGCATTGACGGAGAAAAAAGGTATATGTTATGATGATGACGTATCAGGGAGTAGTTCGCACCGGATAGCCGGTGTTGTATTTTTCGTCATCACGTTATCTGAAGAGGGATAACCGGAATATACACTGCAGAGGAACGAGACTTTTACCGTATTATTTTGATGCGGTAAAAGTGCTCGTTCCTTTTTTGCTTTACAGGAAATTGCTTTCCTGTAAAGTAAAAAACGCTCCGCGAGGATACACACTGCGGCGTATAAGGTAGATGTCGCAAGCGACCGCCGTAGGCGCAACAAAGAATGTGCCAAGGCACATTCTTTGTTGCGCATAGTTGATACCCGGTAACATAAAGAGCAGGAGGTTAAGCGTATATGAAAGCATATTGGAATTGTACGAAAGAGCAGTTGGAAGAAATGTTTGGCTTTCGGGAAAAAGGATTAACAGAAGAAGAAGTAGAAAGAATACGAAAAGAGACAGGCGAAAACCGGCTGAACGAGGGTAGACATAAGAGTCTGCTGCAGGTGTTTTTAAGCCAGTTTTGTGACTTGATGGTAATAATCCTGATTATTGCAGCAATTATTTCCATGTTTTCCGGAAATACCGAGAGTACCATCGTAATTTTTCTGGTATTGCTTATGAATGCTGTTCTTGGTACGATACAGTATAGGAAGGCAGAAAAATCACTGGATAGTTTGAAGGATTTGGCGGCACCAGCGGCCCAGGTTATCCGGGATGGAAAACGTCAGGAGATTGCATCCAAAGAGATTGTGCCCGGGGATTATGTAATCTTAGAAGCAGGGGACATGATTGTGGCAGACGGAAGAATTCTTCGCAATTATTCCCTTCAGGTCAATGAAGGCTCACTGACAGGAGAGTCTGCCAATGTAGAAAAAAATGAAGAAGTATTGCCGGAAGAAGTACCGTTGGCAGACCGGAAAAATATGGTATTTTCCGGAAGCTTTGTAACATATGGAAGAGCGGAGGTACTTGTAACAGCAACAGGAATGGAGACGGAATTAGGAAAGATTGCCGGGTTGATGAATCAGACGAAGGAGCGGAAGACTCCGCTTCAGATAAGTCTTGATTCTTTCAGCAAAAAGCTGGCAATACTGATTATGGCAATCTGTGCACTGGTCTTTTGCCTTGGCATTTACCGGAAGATGCCGGTCATTGATGCCATGATGTTTGCTGTTGCACTGGCAGTAGCGGCAATACCGGAAGCATTAGGCTCCATTGTTACAATTGTGCAGGCAATGGGAAGCAGGAGAATGGCAAAGGAGCACGCCATTGTCAAAGAATTAAAAGCTGTGGAAAGCTTAGGCTGTGTATCGGTAATCTGCTCCGATAAGACGGGAACACTGACACAGAATAAGATGCATGTGGAAGAGGTTTATCTGAATGGTATGACTTGTAAACCGGATGAGCTGACCTTGGAGTCCAGCCTGCAAAGGCTTTTTTTATACAATGCTATTTTAAATAATGATGCCAGCATAACGGATGGAAAAGTACTGGGAGATCCGACAGAATCTGCCCTGTTGGAAATGTTCCACGAAGTCCGCCTGAATCAGGACAGAACGGAAAATGTAGGGCAGCTTACCATACAGGAAGAAACGATTCGAAATATGATTCCGAGATTAGAAGAAATTCCATTTGATTCTGAACGGAAATGCATGAGCAGTAAATACCGGCTGCATGGCGAAGAAGAAATTATTTTTACAAAAGGAGCAGTAGATGTCCTTTTAAACCGTTGCATAAATGTGGCATATGAAGAAGAGATAAGACCGATGGATAATGTAGAAATCGCAAAAATCCAGAAGCAGAATCAGCATTTTTCTGAAAATGGACTCAGGGTACTGGCATTTGCATGTAAGAAGTCCGGGGGAGAACTGACGGTGGAAAAGGAAAATGGACTTACCTTTTTAGGATTAGCTGCCATGGCAGACCCGCCAAGGGAAGAATCCATACAGGCAGTAGCAGATGCGAAGCGGGCGGGAATCCGCACCGTAATGATTACCGGAGATCACAAAATCACAGCCGTTGCGATTGCAAAGCGTATTGGAATCTATGAAGAGGGGGACCTGGCATTAACCGGAACAGAGCTGGATGCCTGCCCGGAAAAAGAACTGGAAGAAAAGATTGATAAAATATCTGTTTATGCGAGAGTGTCACCGGAGCATAAGATACGGATTGTAAAAGCCTGGCAGAAGAAGGGCAATATCGTTTCCATGACCGGAGACGGTGTAAATGATGCACCGGCATTAAAGCAGGCAGACATCGGAGTAGCCATGGGAATAACCGGAACGGAAGTGGCAAAGGATGCGGCAGCCATGATATTAACAGATGATAACTTTGCTACGATTATTAAAGCAGTAACGAACGGAAGAAACATTTACCGTAATATAAAAAATGCTATTTTATTTTTACTTTCCGGCAACATGGCAGGAATTTTATCTGTATTGTATACATCCCTTTTGGGGCTTCCGGTTCCATTTGCTCCGGTGCATTTACTGTTTATTAACCTGCTGACAGATTCCCTTCCGGCAATTGCCATTGGCGTGGAACCGCAGGATGCAAGTTTATTGGAAGAAAAACCAAGGCAGGCATCGGAAGGAATTTTATCTGGAGAGACATTCCGGCGAATTATGTTGCAGGGCTTATGCATTGCGGCATCCACCATGGCAGCATTTTATATCGGAAATGGAAAAGGTGCGGCAATGGCATCCACTATGGCATTTGCAACACTGACATTGGCGCGTCTTTTCCATGGATTTAACTGTCGTGGAAACAAGACCATTTTTGCATTGGGCTTTACCGGAAATCCATACAGTATCCTTGCATTTGTGTCTGGAAGCGTGCTGCTGGGACTGGTGCTTTTTGTACCGCCGCTGCGGGGGTTATTTTCAGTAGAATCATTGTCCTGTCCTGCTGTGATTGAGATTATTCTGCTGGCAGCACTTCCGACCGTTGTCATCCAGATGGTCAGAGGAGTGAGAGAGTTAAAAAAATAAGCCAAATTTGCGCCGGTTGCCAGCCGAAATCAAACACAATATCGAAATTCTTATGTGTCCTTGCAGATTCCAGTTCGCATCCGCTTCCGACGGACAGACGGGGTGAGCAGTCAAAGCAGCGGAAAGACAATTTATTATCAGAAAAAACACTTTCAAGAACGATAACGCATTTCATCAAAAACTTCTTCCCGGACACAGGCTGCAAATTTGTGCTTGTATTTTTCTCTCTGTCCTTAGCCCATCTGGCTGCATCAACTCTTGACGGAAGCTGTCCTGCGACATATACTAAGCTTAATCACAAGGTAAGGAATGAGACAGATGTATCGGAAAAAGATAATCAGGCATTTGGCACTGTTGTGGAGCATCCTGTTTCTGGTAGCCATTGCAGGCGCATCCACCAGAACAGAACAGGTTTCCCCGGCAGAGAAAGAAGCCTTTGCAGTAAATTACATAGAATTAAAGAATGTCCGTCTTTTAGATACTCCGGATAAGATGTTATCCAGAGAGGAGCAGATGCAGAATACAGGCATTGCGGCATTGACACTAGGCTGCAGCGGTAGACTGGCGAACCATAGGAGAAATATTGGAATGATGTTCTGGCTGCTGTTGGTGGTACTGCCACAGCTTTTTATGGGACGCATTCAGAGGAACCGGAAGAAGCATGGCGATAATGTACTAAGGAGCCTGATGTTAGCAAGGTTTGAGCGGAAGGCGGACGGAAAGAAGGAAGCATTGGCACCCGCATATTAAATACATAAAATAATAATATGCGAGGTGTAAGAAATGAATATTTTTATCTGGATTATGATAATCTTAGGTGGTGGAGTAGGAATTCTTTCCTGTGCTTATCTGGTACTGGCAATGCCGGTACTTCTGGTATGGAAGATTTGCCGGAAGGTAAAATATCACATTGGATTATTTGATTAGAAGATAAAGAAAAAGAAAAGAGGATTCTGGAATCTGGCAGCAGGTCAGAAAACAGAGTCCTCTTTGTTATGCATTTTCTAAAATTTTTATGAAAACCATGATATTTTTCGAAAGTGAGATGTAAAAATGTTCGGAATAAGGTAATATAAAAAACAGAGTGAGAAAGAAAAAGTAAAATAGAAAAATAAGAAATGGAAAACGAGAGAATATCATATGCTTAAGATTCAACACATTTATAAGGAATATAAGACCGGAAGTCTGGTGCAGAAGGCACTGGATGATGTCAGCTTAAATTTAAGAGATAATGAGTTCGTGGCAATCCTCGGGCCGAGCGGTTCGGGAAAGACTACACTGCTTAATATAATCGGAGGACTCGACCGTTATGATAGCGGAGATTTGATTATCAATGGAATATCCACAAAGAAATACAAGGACAGGGATTGGGATTCTTACCGGAACCATACCATTGGTTTTGTGTTTCAAAGTTATAATCTGATTCCTCATCAGACGGTGCTTGCAAATGTGGAACTGGCACTGACCATTTCCGGTATCGGTAAGGCAGAGCGGAAGAAACGAGCCGTTGCGGCATTAGAGCAGGTGGGACTGGGAAACCAGTTACACAAGAAGCCAAGCCAGATGTCCGGTGGACAGATGCAGCGTGTAGCCATTGCAAGAGCTTTGGTCAATGACCCGGATATTCTGCTGGCAGATGAACCGACGGGAGCATTGGACAGTGACACCAGTGTGCAGGTCATGGATTTGCTGAAGGAAGTGGCAAAAGACCGGCTGGTAGTTATGGTAACCCATAACCCGGAATTAGCAGAGCAGTATGCTACCAGAATTGTTAGATTAAGTGATGGAAAAATTCGTGCTGACTCCAATCCTTATGAAGTGGATGAGGCAATGTTGCAGGAACCGGAGCATAAAAACATGGGAAAATCCTCCATGTCATTTCTTACGGCATTGTCCTTAAGCTTTAATAATTTAAAAACGAAAAAGGCAAGAACCCTGCTGACTTCCTTTGCAGGCTCTATTGGAATTATCGGCATTGCACTGATATTATCTCTTTCTACCGGTGTAAATAAATACATCAAAAATGTAGAGGAAGAGACCTTATCCGAGTATCCGCTACAGATTCAGAGTACGGGATTCAGTCTGACATCCATGAGTCTTGGAATGGCAGATTCTGAAAAGAATACGGAAAGTGATGACGGAAATGCCAAAACAGATAAAGAAAATTCCGGGGATAAAGTAAAAGTCATTAAGATGGTAACCAATATGTTTTCCACGATGGCATCTAATGACCTGGAGGCTTTGAAAAAGTATCTTGATGAAGGAGACAGTGGAATTGAGCAGTATACTACAGCGGTGGAGTATACTTATAATATCAGTCCGCAGATTTTTAAGGAAAATGAAGACGGGATACGTCAGGTAAATCCGGACAAATCTTTTGATGCAGTAGGTCTTGGATCTTCATCTGGTTCCAATAGTCTGATGTCATCCATGATGAGCACGGATGTTTTTTATGAGATGCCGGAAAACAGTAAGTTATATGAAAAGCAGTATGATATTAAGGAAGGACGCTGGCCGGAAAATTATAATGAGTGTGTGGTGGTGCTTACTTCCAATGGCGGAATTAGTGACTTTTTACTGTATACATTAGGTCTTCGTGACCCGCTGGAATTAGACGAGATGATACAGCAGTTTGCCAGTGAGGAAAATATTGAGACACCATCTGATTTTGGAACTTATACTTATAAGGATCTGGTAGGAATCCAGTTTAAACTGGTGAACAGTGCGGATTATTATACTTATGATGAAGAGTATCAGGTCTGGAAGGATAAGTCGGATAATGAAGACTTTATGAAACAACTGGTGGCAGACGGCGAAGAGCTTACGATTGTAGGTGTGGTGCAGCCGGCAGAAGGAAGTAATGCCGCATCCTTAAATGCAGGAATTGCATATCCAAAATCTCTGACAAAGCATGTGGCAGAGGAATCGGCAAAGAGTGAGATAGTAAAACAGCAGCTTGCAAATCCATCCGTAAATGTCTTTACCAATGAAGTGTTTGGTGAGGTAGATAAGGAAAACGGATTTGATATGCAGTCATTGTTTACCGTAGACAGTGAAGCATTGGAAAAAGCATTTTCCTTTGATGAAAGTGCCTTAAGCGGGTTGGAAAATTCTATGGGGGATATGGGAAGTGCCGATTTGTCCGAAGAATTTTCCATGGATGCTTCTTCCATGGGTCAGTCAATTTCTGCGGAAGAAATGCAGGCAATTGCAGGCAGTCTCTTAGAGGGCTACCAGCAGTATGCAAAGGACAATCCCCAGGCAGATTATTCGAATCTGTCCCAGTATTTTATGAACTATTTAAATACGGAAGAAGCCCGGAAAATTTTATCCGATAATATCAAAGAGATTATTACTGCAAATGGCATGGTAACTATTACACCGGAGCAGATACAGAGCCTCATCCAGCAGATTATGGGTGGATATCAGCAGTATGTCATAGACCATGGTTATACCGACCCGGAGAAATTTGATGAGTACTTAGCAGAATATTTGCAGACAGAGGAAGCCCAGGGAATCATAACAGCGTGGGCATCTGAGATATTTACAGGTAGTGGAAATATTGAGATTACGCAGGAGCAGATGCAGAAATTGTCTTCTGAATTATTTGCAGGTTATCAGACTTATGCACAGAATAATGGATTACCTGACCCGGCAAAATTGGGAGATTCTTTTGCGGCATATCTGAATACAGCAGATGGTCAGCAGAGAATTGCAGCCGGACTTTCGAATGTTATGAATGTGGACGCAGTACAGCAGCAGATGATGACAGCAATACAGCAGTATATGCAGCAGGCAATGACACAGATGGGAAACAAGCTGCAAAGTGCCATGGCATCCGGCATGCAGGTGGATGAAGAAGCATTTTTAAATGCATTTCAGATTAATATGAATGAGGATGAGCTGACAGAGCTTTTGATGTCTATGGGTTCTGCAACCGGAACAACCTATGAGAATAACTTAAAGAAATTAGGCTATGTGGATTTTGCAGTGCCAAGCGGAATTAATATTTATCCGAAGGATTTTGAAAGCAAGGAGCATGTGGTAGAAATTTTAGATGCATACAATAACCGCATGGAAAAGGAAGGCAGGGACGAGCAGGTGATAACCTATACCGATATGGTAGGAACGCTGATGTCTTCCGTAACCGATATTGTGGATATTATCACATATGTACTGATTGCATTTGTGGCAATTTCGCTGGTGGTATCTTCAATTATGATTGGTGTCATTACTTATATCAGTGTGTTAGAGCGAAGAAAAGAAATCGGAATCCTAAGAGCCATCGGAGCATCGAAGCGGAATGTTTCCCAGGTATTTAATGCAGAGACCTTTATTATCGGACTGTGTGCCGGACTGATTGGAATCGGATTTACACTGCTTCTGATTATTCCGGTCAATGCGATTATCCATAATCTTGCAAATACAACCGATGTAAGTGCGGTGCTTCCGGTAGTTCCGGCACTGGTGCTGATTTTACTCAGTATCCTTTTGACACTTCTGGGTGGTCTGATCCCATCAAAGAAAGCATCGAAGAGTGACCCGGTAACAGCACTCCGGACGGAATAATGAGATTGACATTTTTTGAAAAACATTTATAATAAGTAGCAAAGCTACCTAAAAGGAGTGAAATTATGGCAGTGAAGATGCCGCTTGGACTTCGGATTGCAATTATAGACCGGGCATTCCGTCGCAAAATGGATGAATGGGCAGAAGAAATTGGAATTACTGCCGTCCAGCTTCGGGTATTAGGAGAAGTCAGTCTGATGGAAGATAATGGAGTGGAAGAAGTAAATCAGAAGGACTTAGAACATATCGAGCAGGTGACACATCCGACAATGACGGGAATTATAAAAAGGCTTGAGGCAAAAGGATTTTTAATCTGTGCACCAAGTGAGAATGACCGGCGTTATAAGAAAATATCCTGTACGGAGAAATCCCGTGGAATTCATAAGGAGATTGCGAAGAAGGAAGCACTGGTTGTAAAAGATATGTGTAAGGATTTTACACCGGAGCAGAAGGAAGCATTTCTGCAAATGACAGAGATGATGTTACAGAATATTTCCTGAGCATAAAATAAAAGTGAAATCGGAAGAGAAGGAAGTTACCGTGTAAATTTTCTTTTCTGATTTCACTTTCGTTTTGAACTAATAGGTAGCCTTGCGACTTAATGAAAGAAAAATGGAGGTAATGATTATGCCAATGCATAAGAGAGAAAGTTTGATTTATACGGTGTTAATGTGTTTTACCATGGTATTATGGATGAGTATGTATAATGTAGCACTGCATATGGGAACACTGAATATGGAAGTAATAAGAGAAGGCTGGCTGGGATTCCCGCTGGCATATGTATGCGCAATGTGTCTGGATTGGCTTCTGGTATCTAAAATTGCAAAGGGATTTGCATTTCGTTTTCTGGTAAAACCGGAAAGCAGCACAACGAAAAAAGTGATTGCAGTTTCCTGCTGTATGGTAGTTCCGATGGTAATTTTCATGTCCTTATACGGTGGACTGGAAGCCTGCGTAAAAAGCGGAGCATGGAATATGCTTCCGATTATCTGGCTTACCAATATTCCAAAGAATTTTATTATGGCACTGCCGTTTCAGCTTCTGATTGCAGGTCCGTTGGTAAGAAAGATTTTCCGGACAGCATTTCCGGTTGGAACCGTATTATTAGAAGCAGAAAGTGGAAATCCTGTATAAGAATTCCTCTTGTAAAATCCAAACATATGTGCTAATATAAAATAAGAACAAATGTTCTTGAAAGGCATTGATATGAATGGAAATAAAATCTATTTATGTATTGATTTAAAATCTTTTTATGCATCGGTGGAGTGCGTGGAACGGGGATGGGATCCGCTGACTGCCAGGCTGGTGGTCGCAGACCCGGAACGCTCAGAGAAAACCATCTGTCTTGCCGTATCACCGGCGTTAAAGCAGATGGGAGTTCCCAACCGGTGTCGTGTCTTTCAGATTCCCAAAGAAATTCCATATAAGATGGCACCACCCCGTATGCAGCTATATATTGATTATGCGGCGGAAATCTATGGCGTATATTTAAAATATATTGCAAAAGAAGATATTCAGGTCTATTCCATTGATGAAGCATTTTTGGATGTGACGGATTATCTGCATCTCTACCAGATGACAGCAGTGGAACTGGGCAGAAAAATTATGCAGGATATCTTAGATACCACGAAGATTCCGGCTGCCTGTGGTGTAGGAACCAATCTCTATTTAGCGAAGGTTGCTTTAGATATTATGGCAAAGCATGAGACAGACCGGATTGCCTATCTGGATGAAGCACGCTACCGGGAGAAACTCTGGAAACATAAACCGCTGACTGATTTCTGGCGGGTGGGGCGTGGAACGGTAGAGCGTCTATCGAATATGGGCATCTGCACAATGGAAGAGATTGCCCATGCCAGAGAGTCTTTATTATATAAGGCTTTTGGCATAGATGCAGAGCTGTTAATTGATCACGCATGGGGAAGAGAACCGGTAACGATCGCGGACATCAAGGCATATCGGCCGAAGAATACATCCTTTTCCAGCGGTCAGGTGCTGCCGCGGGATTATGAGTATGAGGAAGGTGTGCTGGTGGTAAAAGAGATGGCAGATTTATTGTGCCTTGACCTGGTAGACCAGTGCCTTGTAACATCCCATATCAGTCTGGTAATCGGTTACAGCAATCAGAAATGTTTTGAACCTGCCAGAGGAAGCACAACGCTGCGCAGTGCAACCAGCTCCAACCGCCGGCTGCTGTCTTATGTAGAGCAGCTATACCGGAGAATTGTAAGACCGGGAGCATATATCCGGCGGATTACATTGACTTATACCGGCGTAATGACAGAAGATTATCAGCAATTTGATTTGTTTTCAGATCCGGAAGAGACAGAGAAGGATGTGAAGGCACAGCGTGCAGTAATCTCCATCAAGCAGCGCTACGGCAGGAATGCTATTTTAAAGGGAATGAATTTGGAAGAGAGTGCAACGACAATAGAACGAAACGGTCAGATTGGAGGGCATAAGAGTGGCGTATAGAAGAGACACCATGGGAGCCGGACAGCAGGAAACAGCATCCGGCTGGAATGAGAGAGAGAATCTGAGAAGAGAGAAAATGGACATCGAAGACCGTGCCAAGCAGTTTATGCCCTTCGATGCCCTGAAGGGCTTTAAGGAAGCACTGCGGAAGAAGGAAAAAGAAGTTAATTCGAAAGAGAATCCCACCCCTTGACACCCATAGTATAATAAGAAGAAAACCAAGGATGAGAGGATGATAATTATGAGGCGTTCCAGACAGATGTCGGAATCAATAGAACTTGGAATCGTGCTGGCGTTGGCTGGAGGATTTATGGATGCATATTCCTATATGTGCAGGGATGAAGTATTTGCTAATGCACAGACGGGAAATATGTTATTGCTCGGAATCAATTTGTCGGAGAGAAACTGGGGAATGGCACTGCGTTATCTGTTTCCGGTGCTGGCATTTGCAATCGGAATAGCGCTGGCGGATGTGGTGCGGATGCATGCAAAGGATAAGAGCCTGTTTCACTGGCGGCAGCTTTCCGTATTGTGTGAGGCACTGGTGTTATCTGTGGTATGCTTCTTTCCTCAGAGCATGAATCTGGCAGCCAACAGTCTGACTTCACTGGCATGCGGCATACAGGTAGAGAGCTTCCGGAAGATTCATGGAAACGGAATTGCAACCACGATGTGCATTGGAAATTTAAGAAGTGGAACACAGAACTGGTGTGACTATCATTATACGAAGAATAAGGAATCTGCATTTAAGGGAATGCTGTATTATGGAATCATCTTAATGTTTATTATTGGAGCAATTATTGGAAATGCCTTTGTGAAATTATTGGCAGAGAAAGCAATTTTGATATGTGCAGCCGTGTTGTTCATGGCATTCATTATGATGTTTGTAGACAAAGAAAAAGCTTTGGAGCAGTAGTATTACTGCTTCAAAGCTTTTTTGATTGCGGTAAAGCTTTCTTTACTGATAACATGTTCCATTTTGCATGCATCTTCTGTTGCGATTTCCTTTGGTACACCAAGACTTTCTAACCAGGTAGAAAGGAATTCGTGACGTTCATAAATCATTTCTGCAATTTCGCGACCGGAGTCGGTAAGATAGATGAAACCGGAATCGGTTACTGTAATATGATTCTTTTCTCTTAAATTCTTCATTGCAATGCTGACACTGGATTTTTTAAAGCCAAGTTCATTGGCAATATCTACAGAACGAACCACAGGAAGCTTTTTGCTCAGCATAAGAATAGTTTCAAGGTAATTTTCTGCTGATTCATTTGTTGCCATATAACAACACCCCCATTAACGTTTTTACTATATTAATACATGAATTTAGGTAAGTATAACATATTAAGCAGAACATATCAAATCATAAAATGAAGCAAAAAAATGTTTCTTAATGATAAAATTTTCTCAAAAACGTTCTTGACAACTAATGATAGTTAGAATATACTAACCAATGAAATGAGAAAAAATTAACAATAGCACAATAGAAAAGAGGAGAACATGATGCCTTTATCTATGGTAAAAGAAGGAGAGCCGAACGTAATTAAGAAAGTCGGCGGTAAAGAAGAGACAAGAAGATTTCTTGAAAACCTTGGTTTTGTTGCCGGTGGTACAGTAACAGTAGTATCCGAGGTAAATGGAAATATGATTGTAAATGTCAAAGAATCCAGAGTAGCAATTGGAAAAGACATGGCAAATAAGATTATGGTGTAACAGCCAGAAGGAGGAAATTATGAAGACATTAAGAGAAGTAGCCTGCGGTCAGACCGTAAAGGTGAAAAAGCTGTCCGGAGAGGGACCGGTAAAGAGACGTATCATGGACATGGGTATTACCAAGGGCGTGGACGTTTATGTAAGAAAGGTTGCTCCACTCGGTGATCCGGTAGAGGTGACAGTTCGTGGCTATGAGCTTTCTCTTCGTAAAGCAGATGCAGAAATGATTGAAGTAGAATAAATTTTTTTTGCATATAGGTTAGTAAATGCTAACATAAGGAATGCTAAGCTAACATTGAAACAGCCCGACTAACAAAAGAAATATCGGACTAACAGCATAGAAAGGCTCTATGCAGGAAATTTAAAAATGATAAAAGAAAGAAGAAAAGAGGAGTAAAAAAGATGGCGATTAAAATTGCATTAGCAGGAAATCCCAACAGTGGAAAAACCACATTATTTAATGCTCTGACAGGTTCTAACCAGTTCGTAGGTAACTGGCCGGGCGTAACTGTAGAGAAAAAAGAAGGAAAGTTAAAAGGTCATAAGGATGTAACAATCATGGACTTACCAGGTATCTATTCCTTATCACCATATACACTGGAAGAAGTTGTTGCAAGAAATTACCTGATTAACGAACGTCCGGATGCAATCTTAAATATTGTAGATGGAACCAACATCGAGAGAAACCTTTATCTTTCTACACAGTTAATGGAACTGGGAATTCCGGTTATCATGGCTGTAAACATGATGGACTTGGTAAAGAAATCCGGAGACCAGATACATATCGACAAGCTTTCTAAGAAATTAGGATGCGAAGTTGTTGAAATTTCTGCATTAAAGGGAACCGGAATTACAGCAGCAGCAGAGAAAGCAATCGAAGCAGCAAAACAGAAAGCAGCAGCTCCGGTACATGAGTTCTCGAAAGAAGCGGAAGATATCATCCGCAAAGCAGAAGAAAAATTAGGAAGTGACATTCCGGAAGAACAGAAACGTTTCTTCGCAATCAAACTTCTTGAGAAAGATGATAAGATTGCAGAGCAGATGAAACAGAAAGCAAATGTATCTGCAGAAATCAAAGAAATGGAAGATGCATTTGATGATGATACCGAAAGTATTATCACAAATGAAAGATATGTATATATTTCAAGCATTATTGGTGAGTGTATTACCAAGAATGGCAAGAAAGCACTTTCTACTTCCGATAAGATTGACCGTATCGTAACAAACCGCTGGCTGGCACTGCCAATCTTCGCAGTAGTTATGTGGGTTGTATATTATGTATCTGTAACAACAGTAGGTTCCATTTTAACAGACTGGACCAATGATACCTTATTTGGTGAGTGGATTATCCCGGCAGCACAGAACTTCTTTGAAAATATCGGATGCGCAGACTGGCTGACAGGTCTTATCGTAGATGGTATTATCTCCGGTGTTGGTGCGGTTCTCGGATTCGTACCGCAGATGCTGGTATTATTCATCTTCTTAGCATTCTTAGAGTCCTGCGGTTATATGGCTCGTGTCGCATTTATCATGGACCGTATCTTCCGTAAATTCGGTCTTTCCGGAAAATCATTTATCCCGATGTTAATCGGTAGTGGTTGTGGTGTTCCTGGAGTTATGGCATCCAGAACCATTGAAAATGACAGAGACCGTAAGATGACAATTATGACAACAACATTTATCCCATGTGGAGCAAAACTTCCAATCATTGCATTGATCGCAGGTGCATTATTTGATGGAGCTTCATGGGTTGCACCAAGTGCATATTTCGTTGGTATCGCAGCAATCATCTGCTCCGGTATTATCTTAAAGAAAACAAAGATGTTTGCTGGAGATCCGGCACCATTCGTTATGGAGTTACCGGCATATCACTGGCCAACAGTTGGAAACGTATTAAGAAGCATGTGGGAGAGAGGCTGGTCCTTTATTAAGAAGGCTGGTACCATCATCCTCTTATCAACTATCGTAGTCTGGTTCTTAATGAACTTTGGATGGACAGACGGAAGCTTCGGAATGTTAAGCTTTGACGGACTGGAAGGAACCGCGCTGGAAGCTGCTCAGGCAGAATGTATCTTAGCTAAGATTGGTAATGCAGTTGCCTGGATCTTCGCACCTCTTGGATGGGGTAACTGGAAGATGACAGTTGCAGCGATTACCGGATTAATCGCAAAAGAGAACGTAGTAGGAACAATCGGACAGTTATTCGGATTTGCAGAAGTTGCAGAAGACGGAGCAGAAATCTGGGGTAACCTTGCAAGCAGCATGACTGCACTTGCAGCATATTCTTACTTAGTATTCAACTTACTGTGTGCACCATGTTTCGCAGCTATGGGTGCAATCAAACGTGAGATGAACAATACAAAATGGTTCTGGTTCGCGATCGGATATCAGTGTATCCTTGCATATGTTGTATCCTTATGTATCTTCCAGATTGGTTCCTTAATTACAGCAGGAACATTTGGAATTGGAACAGTAGTCGCATTCCTTTTAATCATCGGATTCATTTATCTTTTGTTCCGTCCTTATAAGGAAAGCCAGACATTAAATGTAACAGTAAAAGCAAAATAATCCGCCATAACAGAAAGGAGTGATTACGATGGGTACAGTTATTGTTGGAACTGTAGTTGTAGCAGTCGTTGCACTTATAATTCGAAGCATGGTAAAAGACAAAAAGGCAGGAAAATCACTGCAGTGTGGTGTGAACTGCAAGCACTGTGATGGACATTGCCATTAATCTAGATTGGAGGCAGGCATGACGCAGACGACACAGACCAGAGACAAGATAATCAAGATGCTGAAAGATCGGGGATGCCGGATGACAAAGCAGCGTCGTATTCTTTTGGATATTATCTTAGAAGATAACTGCTCCAGTTGTAAGGAAATTTATTACAGAGCGTCCAAGAAAGACAAAAGCATTGGAACAGCAACCGTATACCGTATGCTCAATGCATTGGAAGAGATTGGCGCAGTTACAAGAAAAAATATAATCGTAGTAAATCTGGATGACAAGGAAGAAGAAGCATAGCCCTCGTATCCAAAAATTTAAACAATGTAAACAATGTAGAAGAAAAGCCCGGAGCAATCCGGGCTTTTCATGTTGAACTTTTACATAAACTGCGTCATCATTTCACTGGAATAGACCACGCTGAGAAGAACCACAGCAATGGCAGAAAGGATAATTCCTATGATGGAAGTAATCATTCCGGCAGTAGCCATAGAGTTATTATATGGCTTGGCTTTCTTGGAAAGAATTGCTGCAAAAATGCCCACAATACCAAGCCCAATCAGATAGCCGATGCAGGAAAGTACCAGACTGATAATGCCAAGAACAAGAGATACAATGGAAAGCATCTTAGCTTCGTGTTCATCATCATAAATCGGAACGTTGTTGTAGAGCATCTCTAAGCGGATGCGTCTGGATTTACGCAGCATGACAAACATCGGAATCGCCAGCATGATAAATGACAGGGAATTAATTGCGGAGAAAGTATTGATCTGGGACACAATATTTCCAGCATCGAAAATTCCGGTGGAAAGCAGGCTGGCAAAATCAACAAGGGCATGGAAAATGACAAGCATCCAGAAATTGCGGGTAGATGCATATATCGTACAGAATAAAATACCCATCAGAGCAGCAGAGATAACCTGAATCAGTGCACTTGTAAATTTCACTCCGGAAAGGATATTTACAAAATGCATCAGACCAAAGAGGACGCCGCCTAAAACAATGGCACCGGTAATGCCTTTTCTTGTTTTTGGAAAACTGTTCAGTAACAGATTAAAAATGACACCTCGAAAGACCAGTTCTTCTACCAGTCCAACCAGAAAAATAGCAACTATATAGAATATAATTTCCAAAGCAGTTCTTACATTTCCCACTTTTGACATACTGCAAAGATAAATCTGTGCAATAAGGCTGAACAGACAGTAAACCACAAAGAAGCCGCCGGTATATAAACTTCTGAGCCAGCCGGCAACATTTTCCGTAAAGATACGGGTATAACCAATCACAAAGGTTATAATCAGGAAAACAATCAGAATGATAAATTCTGCGATTGCCTGAAGCAGGTAGTCGTTTTGTTCATTTAATCCCGGAATTTTTCCTAAAACAAAGCCAAGTCCCAACAATAACCCGGTAAAAAGAATAACCACTACAATAGACAGCACAATTCCAACGGGGGCTGACAGATTTTTAAATTTTTCTTTCATTGTAAAATACCTCTCCTTAGTAAATGAATCAAATATGCGTCCATTATAGCATATATTTCCGGAAGTACATAATGAAATGTAAAAGTTATATAATTCGCTTTTGTGAAAATTATACAAATATGAGGAGATGTTTTATACAAAATGCTTATTGACAGAAAAAGTTAAAATGATTAAGCTATTAAGTGGTTGTTGAAGAAACAGCGGGAGTATGAGCTATGAAAATAATATTTATCTTATTTTAGAGTAAGAAAGTTCATATATGTCGGAATTCTCCGGCAGATATCCCAAACAATTTATAAAACAATTTAATATAGGACAATGAGAGAAAGTATTTATTTGTCTGTTTCTGGAAGGACTGAAGGATGAATACATATATTACAGCTTACGGAACTGATATTGGAACGAAGAAAAAGGTCAATCAGGACAGCTTATGCGTGAAGATAGCAGTGGTAAAGGATAAGACAGTCTGCATGGCAGTGCTGTGTGATGGCATGGGAGGCTTAAGCAAGGGAGAACTTGCCAGTGCAACTGTAGTGCAGGGGTTTTCTGACTGGTTTATGAAAACATTGCCATATACAGACGGGAAGGTATCTTTGATAAAAGAACAGTGGGAAAATCTGATTGTAAATTTGAATGGAAAAATATGGAATTACGGGAAAAAACATGAGGTAGAATTGGGGACAACCCTGACCGTAATTCTGTTAATTGATTATAAACAGTATATAATTGCGCAGGTGGGAGATTCCCGGACATACAGAATAGATTCGGCACTTGTGCAGCTGACAGAGGATCAGTCCTTTGTGGCAAGAGAGATAAAACGAGGAAACATGACAGAAGAGGAAGCATTAACAGACCCACGGAGAAATGTGCTGTTACAGTGTATCGGAGCATCGCAAAATGTGAAGCCGGATTTTGTGGAAGGCAAAGTGGAAAATGAAAGCAGCTTCTTATTATGCTCAGATGGTTTTTGGCATAAGATAACGGAACTAGAAATATATCAGGCACTGAGTAATTCGAAATGGAATTCTAAAGGTCAGATAGAAGAAAAACTTCATCAGTTAATTCAATTAAATATGAAGCGTGGAGAAACGGATAATATCACGGTTATTTATATAGGTAAAAGTACAGAAGATTAAAGAGGAAAAAATATTGTGGCAATAATAGGTACATTGATTGAGGGGAAGTATGAAATATTAAAGCTGATTGGAAAAGGCGGTATGTCAGAGGTTTATCTTGCAATGGATAAGAATCTGAATAAGCAATGGGCGGTAAAAGAAATTAAAAAACGAGCACGGGATAAGAATAATGAAGTAGTCGTACAGTCAGCCATTGCGGAAGCTAATATGATGAAAAAACTGGATCATCCCTGTCTGCCTAGAATTGTAGATATCATAGATAAAGAGGATGTTATCTATGTTGTAATGGACTATATAGAAGGCGAACCACTGAATAAGGTGCTGGAGAGAGATGGTGCTCAGCCACAGGAAACTGTAATTGAGTGGGCAGAAGAATTGTGCGGAGTATTGGATTACTTACATATGCAGAATCCGCCAATTATATATAGAGACATGAAACCGGCAAATATCATGCTGCAGCCAAACGGAAATATAAAGCTGATTGATTTTGGGATTGCAAGAGAATATAAGGAACACAATCTGGAGGATACCGTCAGCCTTGGAACAAAAGGATATGCAGCTCCGGAGCAGTTCGGAGGAAAGGGACAGACAGACCAGAGAACCGACATTTATTGTCTGGGAGTGACATTGTATCATCTGGTGACCGGAAAGAATCCCTGTGAGCCGCCTTATGAGATTTATCCGATTCGTTATTGGAATCCGAATCTGTCATCAGGACTGGAAAGTATTATTTTAAAATGTACCAAAATTAACCCGGAAGAAAGATATCAGTCATGTGCAGAACTTCTATATGCAATTTTGCATTATGAGGAAGCGGATGAGACATATCAGAAGAAGCAGAAGAAAAAGTTATATACATTCTATGGAATGCTGCTGGCTGCAGTAGTGAGTCTGGGAATTGGTATTACCGGGCAGCTTCTACAAAGACATGTAAAAAATAATGATTACGATAATTTGCTGTTACAGGCAGAAAAATCAGCAACAGATGAAGAAAAAATAGAAATATATTTAGAAGCGGTTGATATCAAACCGACAGATACAAAGGCCTATTTAGGTCTTATTGCTGCGTTTAAAGATGATGCGGTTTTTACGGTAGAAGAAGAGAATGAATTTAAAAAGAAAATCAATAATAATTTGAGCGGACTTCGGGAACAGGATGATTATGCAGATTTAGCCTATGAAATAGGAAGATTGTACTGGTATTACTATGATTATGGGAAAACAGATACCAGTGATAACCAGATAACAAGAATAAAGAGCTCTGTTCAGTGGTTTTCAGATGCGTATGATTATGGAAGCGAAGAATCGGATTATCATCTGATTACACAGGTATATAAAGAAATTGGTCAGTTTACAAGAGATGTGACATTGAATGTTGAGGAAGCATCGGATAAGGGAACCTATGCACCGTACTTTCAGAATTTGGAAGATTTACTGGAGATTGTAGATGGTGAAGACAGCGAGATTGTAAATCTGGAAGTATACAAACTGTGTTTGAATTCAATCGAAAATTATGCCAGAAAGTTTAAATCAGATGGAATCGAAGAGAGCCGGATACAAGCGTTTTATCAGGATGTCCTTGACAGAACCGATGCCGTGGATACAACAACGGATAAGACCGATGAAATAAAGCAGCAGATATTAGAACGTAAAGATGCGGCGCAGGATGCAATAAAAAATGCATATAGTGAACAATAGGAGCATGAATACAATGATATATCAGATTATTTCATGGATAGGATTTGGACTGGCAGCGATTTTTTTACTGATTGCAATTATTTTGTTTTTCAGTTTTGACATTATTTCTCTGCATGGTGAAGTAAGTGGAAAAACAGCAGCAAAACAGATGAAAGAAATTCGTGAGCAGAATCGGAAGGAAGCAAACAGAAGAAGAGTGCCGATAAAAAATGAATATCCGGTAAAAGAGGAAGCGGTATCTAGAACAATTCCGGCAGCAGAGGATGAGAAAACAACAGTACTGGAAGAAGAGACAACTCTGTTGGAAGAAGGTACAGTATTGCTGAGTAACGAAGAACAGAATATATCGGAGAATGATGGACTGATTTTGTTAGAGGATGTTATGGAAATTCATACGAATGAGACAATATAAGTAAATGAAAAACTTATAGGAAAGAGAACGAAAGAGGGAAGACTTATGAAGAAATGGAAGCAGATATTAGCATTGACACTTGCGGTTGTAGTCACATTGAGTGTAGTACCGGTGGGAGATGCAAGAGCAGCAGTGGAAGAACCGACAGAGTATGCAATTGTAGGTGAGATTGTAAATGCAGATGGAGCTGAAATTACAGTAACGGAAGTATCTAAGGATGGCACAGAGAATGTTGAACTGCCATGGGAAGAGTTAGAGGAAGATACACAGAACAGTGATACAGAGAAGGATACAAAGATTTTTTATACCGATGAACTGGAAGCTGGAAAGGATTATTTGATTGAGATACAGCCGAAGGAAGATTATAAAATTGTTTTAGATGAAGAAAATGATTTCGAAGAAAAAGGGGAAGGATATCAGTATGCTTTTTCCTGCACGGAAGATAATAATTTTTTCAGATTTAAAGCAGAAGCACAGAAAACAACAGGGGAAATGACTTTGAATATAGTTACGGATGGAAAGAGTGATTTTTCCGGTGGAAGCGTAACCGTATATAAAATCAAAGAGGATGGGGAAGAAGAATGTACACCATCTGAGTCGGCACAGGGTGTAAAAAAATATAATGTAAATGCAGAAAATGATTACCGCATAGAGGTTAAACCGGACAGAGATGCCGGATATGAATTTCAAAATAACCAGAAACCGGATGATTATACCTATGATGAAGAAAAAGATATTTATTATAAAACATTTTCCTGCACCACGGAAAAATTATCTTATTCCGAGCAGATTTCTTTTGCACTTAAGAAAGTGAAAATAAAGTTGGAACTTTCAGAAGGTGGCGGAATTCAGATTGGTGATACAGCTTATAACAAATCAGAAGAAATAAACTGCAAATATGGAGATACCTTTGAAAATGTAAAAATTATTCCAAAACCAGGATATATTATAAAATCAGCAACCTGGAATGACGGTGAACTGACGATTTTACAGGATGAGGATACAGTAGGAAAAGTATCACTTCCGGCATTAAAAGAGGATGCAGCACTGACAGTAAGTTTTGAACAGGCAGAAGTGGAACAGGAAGCGCAATTTCCGAATGATATAGAGATTGTCTTTTCTAATGCGCAGGATGAAAATACCAGAGAAGTATCAGAGGATGGGATAACCTACAGCATCTCAAAAGGACAGACAGTTACGATAAAAAGCAAAGGCGGAAAATCAATTTCTTTTAATAACGAGAAGAAGTCAGTATTGGGAGCTTTCTGGGTAAGAGATTATGAGCAGAATAAGATACTGGATTCAGAAAAGACTATAAACAATATCTGGGAATTGGAGAGTCCGTGGAATATTTTTGCCAACCAGATAGGCTATGAACTAAAGAAACCGGTTACATTTATTTTTGATACAGTTCCGCCGACAGTAACTGTTACAGAGAATGGAAAAGCAGTAGAGAACGGATATAAAACATGGATTACAGGCAAGGAAGATAATATTGTTATTACCGGAAATGTAACAGATGCAGGAACGGAAGGCTCCAATTATCTTTCGGGAGCAGACCGGGTGGTATGGTCAACAGAACCACTGACAGAAGATAAAATACTGGCAGAGGAAGAACATGTGGCAGCCGTAACAGAGGATGGAACATTTTCCATTCAGATAGATGTGGTGCCGCAGGAAGATACGGAGGTTTATCTCTATGGTGTAGATAAGGCATCCAATGTAAATGTGGACGAGCCGGTAATTAGAGGATATCAGGTGGACAAAAGTGAACCTGTTATTACAGACATTCAGGCACCGTCATTGATTGAAAAGAGAAATGTATATTATACGAGAGATGCAAAAGTCACATTTACAGTAAAGACAGCGGATGAACAGTCCGGCGTAAAATCGATTACCATATATCAGGATGGCGTAGCAAAAGCAACTAAGAATGTGGACAGCAGTAACAGTGCCACATTTACAATAACACTTTCCGATACGGCAGAAAATAAGATAACAGCATCTGCAACGGATAAGGTTGGAAATACAATGGCACCGGAAAATTATGGCAGCTTCGCAAATGGTGCGAAGATTGTGCATGATATTACAGTGCCGGAAATAAAGGCAGACCTTGCGCATTTTTATGTGGATACCAATATGGAAGGAGTTACTACATATTACGAGAAGCAGGATGAAACCATAAATTTTTCGATAGAACAGAAAAAATCAGGATTGAATTCAGTAAATGTTACCATCAATGGAACGTCATTGACAGAAGACAAGAATGGAAAAAGCTTAACAGATGCCAACAGAATCTATAAAGATGTTCAGCAGGAAATGACAACAAAGGATACATTTGTAATTTCCACGTCACAGGTTTCTGCCGTTGGAGATGGTGATTATGAAATTAAAATTGCGGTAACCGCAAATGTAGATGAGAAAGATGTCTATACGAAAACAATTCATGTGCATAAAGAAAATCAGGCACCGGTTGTTACGGATTTTCAGGTGATTGGTGCATCAAAGGAAACAGTAAGTGATACCGGAAATTATGGATATTATGCCAATACAGATGTTACTGCGGAAATAACAGTAAGTGATGGAAATACCGGTGCAGGAATCCAAAGTATTTCATATCATCTGACAGATGCGGATGGAACGGAAGAGAAAGAAGTAACGGTAGAATGCAGAAAAAGACCCGGAGAAGATGCTGTTATCAGAATTCCAATTCAGGCTGAATTTAAGGGATACATTTATTTAAAGGCAACGGACAATGTGGAAAATGTGTCTTTGGATTATTATAAATCAGTGGGTATTTTACTGGAACGGTCGGAAGCACATGAAAGCAATCGTAATGTAGTAATAGAGACGGAGAAGACAGATACAACAGATGGAAAAGGGAATCCATTGTATGCATCTGATACATCAGTTGCAGTAAGTATAGAAGATCCTTATGCTGGAATTCGATCCATAGAATGGTCAGTAAATGCACCATATGATACAGGAAACAACAGAAATGGCATAGTGACAGTTGATAATAACGGAGCAATATCGGATGAAGCATGGAAGATTACAACAGCAGACAGAAATCTGGTTACAGGTGTGAGCGGACAGATTCCGGTATTTCATAACAGCAATGATATTGTTGTAAATGTAAAGGTGACAGACTGTGCAGGAAATGTGACGGAAAAAGCAGTAACTATAAGTATTGATAAAACAGCTCCGGAGATAAGTATATCCTACAATGATATTGCACCGGACAGCATATATACATCGGTATATAAGGATGTAAGAGTTGCAACAGTTACCGTGAGAGAAAGAAATTTTGATGAGAATGATATTGCATGGAATCTTATAAGCACCCATGGCGCAGAGGCACAGATTTCAGGGTGGACAGAATATACAGAGGAAGGAAATCCGGATAACAGTGTGCATATGGCAACGGTAACATTTGCAGCAGATGATGATTACAGATTTTCGATGAGTGGCAGGGACCGGGCAGGAAATAATGCAACAACTTTCCCGGAGCAGACATTTACCATTGACCGGACGAATCCTGTAATTGAAGTGACAATGGATGGGCAGGCAGCCAATGGAAATTATTATGCACAGGATAGAACGGCTACGATTAAAGTAACGGAGCATAATTTTGATGCAGGACGAATTGAAGTGCATGGAACAGCTGCCGATAATGGACAGACAACAGTTTTCCCGGCATTGTCCGGTTGGACAACGGATGGTGATGTGCATATGGCAACCATATCCTTTGCAGTAGATGGAAATTACGCATTTACAGTTGATGCAATGGATGAAGCCGGAAATGCAGCGGTTCAAAGCAGTACATCAGAGTTTGTCATTGATAAGACAGAGCCTGTAATTGAAATCTCCGGTATCGAAAATGATTCTGCGAATAATGACGTAGTCATGCCGGCCGTTCAATTTTCAGATACAAATTATAATGAAGGCGCTGCAACCATAGAATTATCAGGTGCAAATCATGGAATTGTTCATTATGATGGCGCCTTTGCTCAGACAGAAAATGGACAGACCTTTACTTTCTCTGATTTTGCACATGAACAGGATGTAGACGATATTTATACGTTGACCGCAAGAGAAATTGATTTTGCAGGAAATGAGACAGAACAGAGTATTACATTTTCGGTAAACAGATTTGGCTCGGTTTATGTATTGGATGATTCTTTGAAAGAAATAGAAGGTACTTATATTAAGGAACCAATCGATATTGTGCTGACAGAGACAAATGTGGACAGTCTTTCCATGGATACCATTAAAATTACGGTTTCTGCAAATGGAGAGCCGAAAAATCTGGAAGAAGGAACGGATTATACCATTACTTCAGTGGGTGGAAATGGAAGCTGGAGCCAGTATACCTATAAGATAGACAAATCAGTTTTTCAGGGAGACGGTTCTTACCTGGTTACGGTTTACTCAGAGGATAATGCCGGTAATATCAACGAGAATATTAATGAATCCAAGAAGGCAGAGATTGGATTTGGCGTGGATGGAACAGCACCGGTGATTGTGCCAATTAATATAGAAGAGGGACAGAGTTACAATACGCAGAATTATGAAGCAACAGTATCGGTTATTGATAATCTGGTATTGCAGGATATTAAGGTTACATTAAACGGACAGACACTTTCCTATACACAGGATGGGGATGATATTAGTTTTTCGATTCCGGAATCCGATAAGCGGCAGACAGTAGCCATAAGTGCAAAGGATGCAGCAGGCAATGAGGTGGACTGTGAGATAGCCGATTTGCTGGTATCAACCAATTCCCTGATAAGGTTATTGAATAATACACCGGCGGTTATCGCTATTGTATGCGGAGTTGCCGTTGTTGGTGTTGGAACCGGAGTATTTGCAGGACTTCGCAGAAAGCGGATAGTTCATATTAAACGTAAAAACTGAAACAGAATAGAGGGATAGACAGTGGCAAAGTATAGCATTTCAGCACATAAGAATTTGATAAAAATAACACAAAAGAGCATGAAAAAGATTCCGGTAAATGAAAGAGAACTGGCGGTTTTTCAGGAGAATTTATTACCGGGGCTATTCCGTCCTGCAATGGAGGGAAAGCATCGAATTATATATACTGCGCCACAGTCTGTTTCATTGAGTCGCTATATCAGAAAAGGATTAAATGTTCATCGTTTTTACAGTATTATTGCCCAGGTTGTAGAAATGATAAAGAAGATAGAATTATATAAATTTTATCTGCCTAATCTTGTACTGGATACAGAAATTATTTTTGTGAAAGAAACAACAGGAGAACTGTTTTTCCTATATGAGCCATTATTAAGCAGAGAGAGCAACATTAATGTATATAATTTTCTGGAAAAAATGGTGAAAGAAATAAAATCGGATGACCTGGAACTGGGAAAGGAATCCAGAGCATTTTTAGACTTTATTGCTGATACTGCAAATTATCGGATAGAAGATATTGAGCAGTATATATTAAAAAGATATCCGCAGATATATCAGGAGATAAAGCGGACAGAGAGTGGGAAAAGCGGATTTATTGCAAGTTCGCAGCTCGCAAACCGACAGCATTATGCGCCTTCCGCACAAATAGAACCTGCTTATGAACCGGAAACTACAGTTTTAATAGAAGAAGATGGAACCACACTTTTAGATGAGGAGGATGGAACGGTTCTCTTAAATGAAGGAAGTATAGCGGCAGGAATTATCCGGCTGAAAACGGGAGAATATTTTTCGATTCCCGGAACGATATTTTCCATTGGAAAGTCAGCAGAGAATGACTTGGTATTGAGTGACAATAAAGCAATCAGCCGGAAACATGCAGTTATCTATAAACAAAATGGAAACTTTGTAATAGTAGATCAGAGGTCTACCAATCACAGCTTCTTAAAAGGAGAAATGTTAGAACCGGATTGCAAAGTGGAACTGTGTGACGGAGATATCATACGGCTTGCAGATGAAGAATTTGAATTTAAGTTAGAAGATTAGGAAAGGCAAGAAAGAATAAAGTGAAAGAATTTTTAGGAAAACAGGTAACAGAAGAAGAACATGGAATGGGAATTGCGTACCTGTTGGAGAATAATGAATTATTCTACGATATCGGCTATAAAGTAATGCAGAATCTGGAAGAGACATATCTGTTAAAATGCCATCGGTTGAAATATAACGGAAAAATAAAACTGGTATATTTTACGAAAGAATATGTGACAGCAGAAACGGTACTTGCAAATGCAACACCGGAAGTGAAGGAACGTATGATAGCACGGATTCTGGATGCATTTACGCAGATTATTAATTTAGGTTTTTTGGATATTGCTTATGTAGATAACCGGCTGGATAACATTTATGTGGATCCGGTTACAGAAGAAGTAAAGATTATTTATTTGCCGATTCAGATTCCGGGAGTGACCAAGAATAAAAATACTTTTGAGAATGAACTGAAAGCACAGTTTGAAATGCCGAATCTTACAATACCAAAAGCAGCAACACAGAATCCGGCGGTAATAGAAAATACCGAAACACCAAAGCAGCTCACCATTCAGTCCTTAGATGGTAGATTTGTTTTTCATATAACAGATAAGGATTTTGTACTGGGTAAAAGCAGGGATAAAGTGGATGGTGAAATAACCGGAAATCCGGCAGTCAGCCGGGTACACTGCAAGATTCTGGTTCGAAATAGAAGTTATTATATTCAGGATTTGGGAAGCTCAAATGGAACATTTTTGAATGGAAAGAAAGTTACGATGACAGAGCCTCTTGAAATTCAGGATGGAAGCAGAATTCGAATAGCAAATCTGGAATTTGTGGCGCGAGGATAAAAAGATGAGTAAACCATTGATTGTAATTGCAGATATGGATACAGCATATCTGGCAGAATTAGAAAATAAGTTTCTGGTGGAACTGGGAGACAGAGCAGAGCTTGAGATAATTTCTGACCCGGAATATTTTGAACAGTTTTTTTCAAACCCTGTCACAGCAGAAATTGTAGCGGTAAATGAAAATTTATATACCAATGCGCTGCAAAGACAGGATATTCAGAATCTGTTTATTTTATCAGAACATCAGGAACAGGGCAGAACCGAAGAATTATCGGTATCAAGAGTTTATAAGTATTATGGCATCAAAGAGTTATACAATGAACTGACTTATAAGAGTCAGGAGCGGTTAGAAGGAAAAGAGTCCGGAAAAAGAGAGACTACAATTATCGCGCTGTATTCGGCAATCGGAGGAACGGGAAAGACAAGTCTTTCCGTCGGATTAGCGGAGTGCCTGGCAAAGAAGCATAAAAGAATTTTATATGTAAATACAGAAGCAATACAGGCATTTTTCTTTTACCTGAGTGATAAGAGCGGAATGCCGAATGAAGGATATCGTGCAATAAAAGAAGATGCGGGACACATATACCAGAATATCCGTTCCTTTATCAGAAAAGAAGGATTTTCTTATATACCGCCATTTTTATCAACATTGGATGCCAGAAATTTATCATACGATATATATCTGAATTTAATTCGTGGAGCCAGGGAAAGTAAAGAATACGATTTTATTATTGTGGATATTGAGGCAGGATATGAAGCAAACAGAGTGCAATTGCTTCAGGAAGCAGATAAAGTATTGCTGATTACCATGCAGGATGCAATTTCAACCTGCAAAATGGAATATATTATGCAAAATCTCGATTTCCGGGATCATGAAAAGTATCTGGTTATCATGAACCGCTATCGTGGAGATGAGATGAATTGTTATATGCAGTCAGAACTGCAGGCACAGTTTCCGGTTAAGGAAAAGATATATGAGGCAGAAACACCGCTTGGTACAGCGGAACAATTGGCAGCATTGGAAGGAATAAAAAAACTTTCCTATATGTTTATTTAGGGGTAGTGAAATATGGACGAGAAGGCAGTTGTTGAATTTATTAGTCAGGATAAAAAGATACATGTTGATTTGGAAATTCCACTGGGAATCACAGCAAATGATCTGGTGCTTGCATTAAATGAAGCATATGATCTGGGAATTGATACAGATGATATTTTTAACTGTTATCTGGCAGCAGAGAATCCAATTGTATTCTTACGTGGAAATAAAACACTGAAAGAATTTGGAATTCGAAACGGTTCACATATTATTTATCGGAGAGACTAAAGATGGAATATCAATACAAAGTAATTATCAGCAACAGAACAGTGTATAAGGAATTTGAGATTCAGCCGGATATGGACCGGGTTAAATTGGGAACAGGTTCATCCTGTGAATTTCGATTGAATCCGGAAGCGTTTTTTACCGGAATCGAAATGGAGTTTAGAAAAAATGGAAAAAGCTGGAACTTAGAGTGCTCAGATGATGTTTATTTTAGCAGGGGTGATATGCGAAAGCTTCTGTCAACAGAGGTAAGGCATGGGGATGTGCTTTCTGTCTGTTATGCATCAACGGGAAATGAAGCATTTGAATTACGCTTTTTAATTGATTTTGAAGCCAGAGTGCCGGACTATAACTATTATCTGGAAATTACCGGAACGATAGATATTGCGACTGATGCGACAGCGGATATTATTTTAAATAGCAAATTCAGCAGCGACAGCAAGATAAGACTTACTTTAAATGGTACACAGTGTCAATTGGAAGAGATTGTTTCAGAATATGGTGTATATCTGAATGGCAGAAAGCTGATGAACAAGACAGAATTGAAAGACAGTGATTTCTTTTCCGTTGCAGAATTTCATTTTTATTATAAGGACAGAAAGATATTTTTTGACAGGGAAAATCTGAAGGTCGCAAATGGTGAGATGAAGGAAGTCAGTACACATACGAATAATTTCCATTATCCGCTGTTTAATCGGAATACCAGAATAAAAAAGCAGTTATCCGATGAAAAGATTGAAATCCTAGATGCACCGGCAATTCCGAAAAAACCTGAGAATAATATTGTTTTGACATTAATGCCAACAGTGGCAATGCTGGCGCTGATGATTGTTGTCCGCGGAGTTATGAATACTTCCGGAGGTTCTTATATTATTTTCAGTATATGTTCTATGGGACTTGGTATTGTAACTTCAATTCTGGGATTTGTTTCAGGAAGAAAACAATATAAACGGGAATGCGCAGAACGTATTCGTAAATATACCAATTATATTGAAAAGAAAAAGTTAGAAGTAGCAACAGAAAGACAGGAAGAACTGGATAGCTTAAATGAAATGTATTGTAATGTGCAGCAGGATATAGATACGGCAATGCATTTTGACAGAAGGCTGTTTGAAAAGACCAGGGAGGATGAAGACTTTTTACATATATATCTGGGACAGGGAACCATTGCATCCAGCCGTCCGATTGACTATAAGAAACAGGAGCGGTTGGAGGTTGGAGATGAGCTGACGGAAATGCCTGAAAAAATCTATCAGCTTTTTGAACATATTGACGGAGCACCGATTTGCTCAGATATGAAAGATTCTAATGCAATTGGTATTGTTGGCACGAAAGAAGCTTTGTATGGAATGTTTAAGAATATCGTAATAGATATTGCGGTTCGTCATTACTATGGAGATGTCCGGCTCTATATGCTGGTGGATGATGAAAAAAGGTATCAGTGGGCACGCTTCCTGCCACATCTTATGAATGCCGGTGGAATAAGAAATATTGTTTTCGATAATGAAAGTAAAAATAATATTTTTGAGAGTCTGTTCCGGGAACTGACTTATCGGGAGCAGACAGAAGAAATCCCATACTATGGAATTGTACTTGTGGAAAATGAATTCGGCATAAAGAATCATCCGATATCCCGCTACATCGAGCAGGCATCAGAGCTTGGAATGACTTTTGTATTTTTTGAAAACAGTGCAGAGGAACTGCCGCTGCATTGTGATGAAATTATAGAATTACATTCAGAAAGTGAAGGAGTCATCTGCAAGGCAGAGGATGGAAATCAGATAAAACAATTTGAATATCATACCATAACCGATAAGCAGGCAGCAGATGTGGCAGAAAAGCTTGCCCCGGTTTATTGCGAAGAAATAAGCCTTGAGAATTCACTTAGAAAAAATATTACATTATATGAATTGCTGCATATATTTACGGTTGAAGATTTAAATCTGGCACAGCGCTGGCAGGAGTCACAGATATTTAAATCTATGGCAGCCCCATTAGGTGTAAATGCCAAGGATGAAATCGTTACACTTAATTTGCATGAGAAAGCTCATGGACCGCATGGTCTGGTGGCAGGAACAACAGGTTCCGGAAAGAGTGAGATTTTACAAAGTTATATTTTGTCGGCAGCAACAATTTTTCATCCCTATGAAATTGGCTTCGTCATAATTGATTTTAAAGGTGGTGGAATGGTAAATCAGTTCCGAGACCTGCCTCATTTAATTGGCGCAATTACCAATATTGATGGAAATGAGGTACAGCGTTCCTTAAAATCCATCAAGGCAGAATTGATGAAAAGACAGAACCTCTTTGCAGAAGCAGGCGTAAATCATATTGATAAATACATAGAACTGTATAAAGAAAAGAGAGTTACCGTTGCTTTACCACATCTTGTAATAATCGTGGATGAGTTTGCAGAATTAAAGGCTGAAGAGCCGGATTTTATGAAGGAATTAATCAGTGCGGCACGAATCGGACGAAGTCTTGGTGTCCATTTGATTCTTGCAACACAGAAACCGAGTGGAGTAGTGGACGGACAGATTTGGTCAAACTCTAAATTCAAGCTGTGCTTGAAAGTGCAGTCGAAAGAAGATAGTAATGAGGTTTTAAAGACACCGCTGGCAGCAGAGATTAAGGAGCCAGGACGGGCATATCTTCAGGTTGGAAACAATGAAATTTTTGAATTGTTTCAATCTGCCTATAGCGGGGCACCGGCTACGATGGAAGATACAGAGGGAAGCAAAGAGTTTCAAATCAGTCAGCTTAATTTTGCCGGAATGCGTAAAGTGGTATATCAGAAGAAAAAAGAGAAACGGAAGGATGCACATAATAAGAATCAGTTAGAAGCAATTGTAGAATATATTGCCGCTTATTGTAAAAAAGAACATATTACAAAGCTGCCGGATATCTGTATGCCGCCATTGCCGGAAATTCTGTATTATACAGATTCTGCAAGAAGAGATACCGAGGAAATTTATGCGACAGTCGGTCTGCTGGACGACCCGGACAGACAGTTGCAGGAGGCGTTGAATCTGAATGTTACATCACAGAATTATATGATTATCGGTTCAGCACAATGTGGAAAGACCAATGTATTGCAGACCATTATTCGAAGTATAGCAGGTAATTACGCACCATCAGAAGTAAATATGTATATGATTGATTTTGGCTCGATGATTCTTAAAAATTTTGCAGAATTAAATCATTGCGGTGGTGTGGTATGTGTTTCCGATGATGAGAAGCTAAAAAATCTTTTTAAGTTGTTAAATACAGAAGTAAAGAACAGAAAAGAGAGATTTGCAGAGGCAGGAGTCAGCTCCTTTGTTGCATATAAGGAAACGGGAAAAACAGATTTACCGCAGATTATTGTTTTCATAGATAATCTGACCGCTTTAAAGGAAATGTATCTTCAGGATCAGGATTATCTGCTTCCGTTGTGCAGAGATGGTATTGCAGTAGGAATTTCATTTGTTGTTGCAAACGCACAGACTTCGGGCATAGGATATCGCTATTTAAATAACTTTGAAGGAAGAATTACGCTGTTCTGTAATGAGACATCCGAATATGGAATGATGTTTGAGGGCTGCAGAATGAAGCTTCCGGATATACCGGGACGCAGTCTGGTTCAGATAAATAAAAATATATTTGAATGTCAGATGTACTTATCCTTTGAAGGAGAGAAAGAATTTGAACGAGTACAGGAAATCCGGAAATTTGTAGAAATGCAGAATGGAAAATATGCCGGTCAGAAGGCACGGGTGATTCCGGAGATACCAAAGGAACTGAATGCCGAATATATACAGAAGGTATATCCATCCTATCAGAAGCAGGGTAGTGTGGTACTGGGGTTGGATTATAACACGGTATTACCGGATGCAATCGATTTTACTTCCGGTGGAATGTTGACCCTTTCTGGTAAAAAAGAAAAGGGCAAGGACATTTTTGCAAAATATTTTATAGAGTCTGTATTACAAAATGGCTTTGGCGAGGCAGAATTATATATCTTAGATGATATGACACGTAAATGGGGTGAGTATGAGTTTCACCCTAAGACGGCACTGTATGTGAATACATCAGAAACATTGCAGACAGTAATTGATGAGATTGATCAGAGAGTACAGATGCGCTATGAGCAGTTCTCGGAAGGACAACTTGATGTACTGGAGGATGAGCCATGGATTGTACTTATCATTGAGAGTGCAGATGCCATTGCAGATATAAGCGGAAATAAGCAGAAAATTGCCGCTATCAGAAGCTGGTTAGGAAAATACCGCACCATGAAAATATTTATTTTGATGACAAATGTAGAAAATGCCAATATTGCATTTAATGCACCGGAGTTGTTAAAAGTAGTGAAAGATAATCGAAGATATCTTATATTTGAAGATGCAGCGAATATTAAAATGTGTGATATTTCAATCAGTGTGGCAAAGAAATACGCAAAACCAATTGAACCATGTGATGCATTCTATATTTGTGAGAATGAACTGACAAAATTAAAAACCGTAAAACTAAGTTGATGGATACTGCAAAGCAGTTAACCATAAAAAATTTAAGGAGGAAAAGAAAAATGGCAGTAAACAAAGTGGATTATGAGGTACTTACATCAGGAGTTAGTGTTTATGCGAATCAGGCAGAAGCACTGGATGAGGTAATTCAGGCTTTGGTAAAGATGAATGGGGAATTACAGGGTGGCTGGACTAACCAGACAGCAGATGCATTTATCGAAAGATTCGAAGATGAGTACAAACCGGCACTTGAAAATGCAAGAGATGCTATCCAGAGCATTTCTGATTTCATCCAGAGTTACATGCAGAACAGACAGGATGATGATGCACAGGGTGCAGCAGCAGTTAGAGGATAATTGCAAAAATAAGTTGGGAGGATTGCCTGTAAAAAACAGGCAGTTCTTCTGATAAAAGAGGATAAAGATTGGGAGAATATATAAATTGTTTAGTATGATGTAAGAATATTTTGATACAAGAGGAAAGAAAAATATGATGAGAGATTTTTCACCAGGGGCAAAAGAACTCTTAATGCAATATGTTGATGATGTTATTGCTTCCGGTGTATGGGAAATAATTGAGAATGGAAAAGGAGAGTTTAATCAGGCAGGACAGGACTGGTTGAGCAAACTTGGTATTTCAGACTATTTGGATAATATGGAAGGATATTATCAGAATATTATAAGCAAGCATTCTACAACGAAAGAAGAGATTGAGCAGATTTTTTCAGGTGTGCAGCAAGTCGATACCAGATATATCGGAACAGTTGCCGGACTGGTAACGGCAGGAAATGCAATAATTACATATTTTACAGACTTAGCAGATAATATTAATCCGAATGGTGGAAATCTTGATATAGAAAAATTAAGAACAACACTGGAGGCTGACAGGGAACGATTAGACAAAATGCAGCAGAGTGTTGTAAGAAATTTAATTAAAGATGGAAAGGCAGAAGAAGCAGCAGAGTATATTATTTCCGTTTCAAGATTAAATCTGACGTATGATGAATTTGAAGCACTTTCAGAAAAGGAACAATTGGAGTGTTTAAATCGTGTTGCTGCATGGGTATTATCAATCATTCCGGAAGTAGAATTAGAGGATGGATTATATGAGGTTACAGTTCCACTAGGGGTAGATATGACGGCAACCTATTGTGTCAGCGTGAAGGGAACAACAAATTTTGGAAACCAATCAACGATTAATTTTGCAATAGAGAAACAGCAGATAATGTTACAGTCCTTTAAAGTATCCAGTGAAAGTTTATTTCAAAATGACCAATATAATCTCACTTCTTCAATCGGAGTTGGGATAGATCAGGAAATAAAATCTGTATTATCTACGACAGCAAAAGTGGGGAATACTGTACTTACGTTGGAATACGCTGGTGGAATGGAAACCACAAGTGTGAAGTATGAAGTAGAAAGCACACTTGATGAAAATATAAAAGTAGCGTCATCCATTGAAATTGAAAAATCCAATAACACAGATATGCCGGAATGGGAATTAATTCCAATAAAAGTAGAAGAAACGGATATGGATATAAATCTTATTCCAGAGTATATGTATCAGATAGATGGAGAAAGAGTTGGAGAGGCAATAGAAATAGCAGTGACAGCATTCGTTTTGTATGAGTGTATAAAATGGACAGTTGCAATTTTGCTTGCAGCACCAACAGGTGGCACGTCATTAGCTACTGCAGCAGTATTACCATAAGAGAGTGGAGGAAATAAGAATGAAAAGAAAAAATATAATAGGAATGCTTGTTATAGCAGTATTTGTAATAAGTATTGTAGCAGCATTGATGCAGTATAAAAAAGAACAAATGGTAGCAGAAAAGCCAGAGACAGGCGAAGAAGCAGATACAATTATATTAGGTGCAGATGAAAATCCGTTTGGAATGGAAATAAAAAAATTAAATGAAAATTATGATCTGACAAAGAATTATTATAAAAATTATGATAACAAAGGATTACAGAAATTTGAAATTACAGCGATATATACGAATGCAACCGATTTTATAAAAGAGATACGTGGAGCAACCGAGTATTGTCAATATATATATTTGGATGAAGAAAAGAACATTATTATAGAGTTGAATGAAAAACAAAAGGAAAAATGGATAAAGAAAGCCGAAGAAAATATTAGTAATGAATTAGAAAAAACAGATGAAGATGAATTGTATAAAATATCGGTTTCGGATGATTATACCGAAATTAATTGTCAGGTGGCTCAGAAGGCAAACGGACTTACATTTACGGCAAAACTAATGATTATATTTTTTAATTCAGAAATGTATCAGATATTAAATGGGAATGCAGAGTGGTCAATTCATGTTGTTGCAAAGGATTTATCTACAGGAGGAGAGTTGGTAAACATTGATTATCCGAAAGAGGTGTTTTCTATAACAGAAGAAACCTGGGACAACCTGTAGATACAGAAGGGAGCATAGAAGATGAAGATATGGGAAGAAAAAGCAGAAATTCAATTACCGGAAGGGTTTGAAGAGGCTACTGTAGGGGAAAAGAGAAAAACATATGGAATGGAGAAAAAACTGCCGGATAAGATGTACATAGTAAGAGACAAGCATGTTATCATCAGCACATTTTCACAGGAGTTAAAGGAGCAGAAAGAAAGCAATATAGAACTGGTAAAAGCTTTAAATTATCTCTATACCAGAACCGTTCCGGGATATAAGAATATAGGCACTTATAGAAAGAATATAGATGGACAGGAAATATATGTAATCCAGTATACATCTTATGCACAGGAAGATGACATTTATACGATTGTAGCAATTTGGAGAACAGAAGAGGAGATTCATTTATTAAGTGGTGTTTGCAGATATGAAGAGATACCACAGTGGCATCCTGTTTTTAGAAGTGTAATAGAAGGCATAAAAATTGGATAGAGTGGGAAAGGAAGATGCAAATGACGAAATCACAGTGTAGTAATGAAATTGTACGAAATCAGACATTAATCGCACAATATGAGAGTGAGATACGTGGATATCAGCAACAAATAAGTGAATTACAGGAAACAAAAACAAAGCTAGGAGTGTTGCAGGCGAGGTTGTCTGACAGCAAGACAGCGAGCAATACAAAATTGGCGGAAACAGAGTCGCTGAACAAAATTAACAGTAAGATAGTAGCCGGTTTTTATGCTGGAATGTCAGATATATTCACCGGGCAGCAATATCAGAATGTATATGGTGGTCTGGATAATGCAAAAGTGCGGGTTGATGTGGAAATATCAAATATAGCAAATAAAATAGTGGAATGTCAGAACAAGATTGCAGCTTGTAGTAATGCAATTCAGGAAATGAATAGTACTATTGCAAGACTGGAAGCTGAAGAGGCAGCGAGAGCGGAAGTAGCAAGAACAATGAATACAAATACTACAAGAGCAGGAACAACAAGAAAAGGAAAATAGGGATATAAAGAATACAGAGGAGAAGCAGAATGGCAGGAATAGAATTAAAAATTGATGATGATTATATAAATGGAATGGCAAGCCTTTTGGAAACAAGGAGTCTGGATTTACAGGAAGGCGTAGACAGCTATTTGACAATATTAGCAGGAATCAGAGAAGAGGCAATACAGGAAGGTGATACAGCGGACGCATTAGATGCCTTTATAGAATATGCTTCCAGTTTAAAAGGAATTATAAGTGAACTTGGAAAAACAGCGAAAGATACCTGCAATAATTTTCTTGCAGAAATAGATGAGAAGGATCAGTACTTATTTTAAGGGGGATTTATCATGGCAACAACAGTAACGAATACAGAAGCACTAGGAAATAAAATAAGTGAATTACAGACTTTGCATGATACATGGGCAGATAAGACATATACGGCAGTGGATATTGGAGAGTGTGGAGGCAGTACGATTATACAGATAGAAGAAATGGGAAATATGTTTCAGCGGATGCAGGATGCATATGTGACATTACTGGCACAGACAATTTCTTATATGACGAATCGAAAAGAATCATTAGATACCAAAGAAAGCAATGCAACAGCAACAGTAAGTGAATAAGCGTGCATGGGGGAAAAGAAGAAATGTTAAGAGATTTTTCAGATGAAGCGAAGCAGAAGCTATTACAATATGTAAAAGATGTAACATCAACAACGACCTGGGATACGATAACCGATTTTTTTGGAGATATTGGATTAACGGTACAGGGATGGTTTGGAAAACTTGACATTCAAAATTATGTGAATGATGTAGATGCATATCATAAGAAAATATTAGATAAAAATGATACGACAACACAGCAGATAGAGACTATTTTCACGGATGTACAGGCAGTTGATACAAAATATATCAGTGTAGTAAGTCAGCAGATTTCCTGTGGCAACAATATCATAAAATTGATAAATGATCTTGCGGATACGATAAATCCGAATGGCGGAAATATGGATATGAGCAGGATGAAAGGCGTCTTAGAGGCAGACGTAGAGGATATTCGAAATTCCAAAGCAACGGTAGAGAAGACCATAGAGGAAAAGATGCTTGGAACGGATGCAGAAGGCTGTATGAACAGCGAAGATCCGGTTAATTTAAGCACAGGAAATTTCATTTATGAACATGAAGATTTAAAGATAGGCGGAGAGATACCGCTTTCTTTTCATCGCTATTATAATTCAAAAGACAGCCGGAGGGGAGTTCTGGGAAATTGCTTTTTACATAATTACCAGATTTCATTGGAAAAAGAAAAAAACGGAACTGTCGGAGTGCGTCTTGCGGATGGACAGATAAATTATTATGATAAAAATGAGCAGGGAGAGTATGTTGGAAGAAATACTGCATTGGAATTCCTGAAAGAAACAGAAGAGGGATATATCCTTATACATCCGGGGCAGGAGAGAATATCTTTTGACCAGGAAGGAAAGATGCTTCGAAAAGAAAATATGAACGGAAGGGGCATTTCTTTTTCCTATCTTGAGGATGGAAAGCTGGAAAAAGCAGAAGCAGACAATGGCAGCAGTCTGACATATAATTATAATAAAGAGGAACAGCTTGAAAAAGTAACTGACCACACCGGAAGAACTGTTTTGCTGCAATATCAGGGAAAAGAACTGAAAAAAGTGATAACGGCATCAGGGGCAGAGTATGCATATCGCTATGGAGAGAACGGAAGAATTACTGAGGTGGAAAATGCCCGTCAGGTTACATCTGTTAAGAATCTCTATGACAGAAGATTCCGAATCATTCATCAGGAATTCCCGGATGGTGGAACAATGACTTTTGCCTATGATGATAAAAATCGTCGTGTGACATTGACAGAACGAAATGGAAGCAAAATTATCCATGTGCATGATGATCGTTACCGGAACATAGAGACAATTTATGAAGATGGTACAAAAGAGAAATATCTTTATAATGATAAAAATCAGTGTATCAGTAAAACTGACCGGTTAGGAAGAACCACCAGGATGGCATATGATAACCGTGGCAATCTTACCCAGACAGTAGATGCCATGAAGCGCAGAGTGAATTATACTTATGATGCAGATTGTCATTTGCTTAGTGTAAGTATCAATGGAAAAGAACGTCTGAAAAATCATTATGATGCAAAAGGAAATCTGACAGGGACGGAAAACCTGTATGGAAACAGAGTTGCAGTCAAAAATGATGAAGCAGGAAGACCACAGGCAGTTACTTATGCGGATGGCAGTTTTTTAGAAATCAGTTACGATGAAAGAGGAAACATTGTAAAGTTAAAGGATGTCAGCGGAAGTGTAACGACTTATGGCTATGATGCATTAAACCGGGTGACAGAAACAGTAGATGCCAACAGCAACGTGACACGTTATGCTTATGATGCGGCAAATCGTATCACAGCAGTAACAGATGCTCTGGGAAATCAGAGGGCATATACCTATAATCCGGGTGGAAAGATTATGGCAATCCGGGATTTTGATGGAAATGAAGCAGGATTTACTTATAATCCACTTGGAAAAGTAGAGACATATACAGACAAAGAAGGACAGACAGTACATTTTACCTATGATAAGATGTGGAATATCAGTAGTGTTACAGCTCCGGATCAGGGCAGACAGGAATATATCTATGACAGCAATAACCGGCTTGTAAAACAGACACTTCCGATGGGCGGAGTGGTGACGTATGCTTATGATGCAGCAGGAAACCGGACAGAAATGACAGATCCTGCGGGAAATACAACCCGTTATTGTTATGATGACGTAAACCGCCTGACAGAGGTTTTAGAGGCAGACGGCGCAAGGACTGCATATGAATATGACAGAGAGGGAAATCTTATCAAAGAAACCAATGCAGCCGGTCAGGTAACAAGCTACACTTATGACGATTTGGGAAGGCGAACCAGCGTCACTAATCCAGCCGGGGCAACTACAAGTGTGTTCTATAACGAACTTGGAAAAGCAGAACGCATCTGTTATCCAAATGGAAGCAGTACTGTTTATGAATATGAAAAGGGTGGCAGATTAAAAAGTGTACGTTACCCGGATGGTGCCGGAGAGCATTATGGCTATGATGCAAAGGGAAATCTTACAGAGCGTACTACTACGGCAGGAGAAAGTTATCGTTATAACTATGACAGCCTTGATCGTATGATATCTGTTCAAAATCCGGCAGGAGGTATATCCCATTTTACATATGATGCATTGGGACGAGTAATAAAGGCAGAAAATGAAAATGGAAATCAGACCTGCTATGAATATACTCCAAACGGTAATCTTGCAAAAGTTACGGATGCCATGGGAAATGAGACTTTCTACCAGTATGATGCCATGGGACATCTGACACAGAGCAGTTGCACCGGAGCAGAGGGGGAAGAACCACAGAACACGGTATATACCTGGAATAAGGAAGGTCATGTTACAGCAGTGACAGACCCGCTGGGAGATGTGGAGTGCTATACCTATGATCCGGCTGGAAGAATGAAAGCAAAGATAGATAAAGATGGTTATGAGACATCCTTCCACTACGGAAAAGATGGACAGGTAGAGGAAATCTGTTATGCGGATGGACGAACAGTATCTTTGACCTATAATGCAATCCGCCAGTTAGAAGAAGTAAGAGATTGGCTTGGCACAACTAAGATTGCCATGGATGAGGCAGGACGCATTGCTTCTGTTACAGACCCATATGGAAAAACCGTAGGCTATGAATGGGGCAGTATGGGCGAGAGAACGGCAATTTGTTATCCGGATGGAAGAAGGACAGCATACGAATATAACGAAGCCATGCAGTTGTCGGCGTTAAAACTCCTTTCAGATGATGCACAGGAGAAAACAATTCTCTATAGCTATGATGAAGCTGGAAGACTGACTGGAAAGCAATTCCCGGGAGGAAATCGTACAGACTATAGCTACAATGGGGCAGGAAAAATCAAAGAGATTTTACATACCGGAGCAGACTTTACAGAGCGTTATTACTATGATTATGATGTTATGGGAAATAAGGTCTTGGCTGAAAAAGAGAGACCGGGACTGCCGGAAGACAGTGGAAACTTTTCCTATGATTATGATGCATTGAATCGACTGACCAGTGTAGCGTGTAACGGAAAGACCCTTCGTACTTATGGATATGATGCCTTTGGAAACAGAAATATCAGGACAGAGTACCAGGCAGCAGGGGAACTTGTAACATCCTATCGTTACAATGCAAAGAACCAGTTGATGCAGGAAACAAATGCAGGCGGAACCAGGAATTATAATTATGACCACAGAGGAAACCTGTTATCTGTAACAAGCGGAGAAGAGGTTTTAAAAGCATACGGATTTGATGCGGCGAACCGGATGAGCAGTTCTGTTGACCGGACAGCCGGAGAAATCACGAAGGCATACTATCAGTACAATGGTCTGGGGCATCGTGTGGGTCAAACTATTGCATCAGGAAATGCAGATGTAACTCAGACCATCCGCTATACACTCGATCTTACCCGTCAGTATCATAACCTCTTACAGAAAACCGGAAATGGATTAGACCAGACTTATTTCTGGGGTGGTAATGTCACAGGAATGGAAGAGAATGGAAGAGACCATTTCTATTTCCAGGATGATTTGGGAAGTCCGATGCGTCTTGCAGATGAAGATGGAAGAAGCGAGGAAGTCTACGGATTTGACGAATTTGGTAATGATATTCGGACTGCAAAAGATATCTTTAAAGATTCATTACAAAGCTTCGGATTTACCGGTTATCAGATGGACAGCGTTGGTGCACTATACTTTGCACAGGCAAGACGATATGATGCTGGAGTTGGCAGATTTATCAGTGAAGACTTTATAAAGGGGCATATTGCTGCGCCATATACAATGAACCATTACAACTATTGCTGGAATAGACCGTTGGATTTGGTTGATTTGAATGGTATGTGGCCAAGTTTGAAAGATATAGGAAATGGGATTAAAAATGCAGCTACATCAATTGCAGAGAAAGTTTCAGATGTTACACAGAGTGCTGTAGAAGGAATTAAGGAAACAGCATCAAATGTGAAAGATGCAGCAGTTGATTTTGTGAATGAACATAGAGAAGCGATAGAGATTATTGGAACAGTGGCAGCAATTACAACAATAGCAATAGCATCTGTTGTTACAGGGGGAGCGGCAGGAGCAATTTTAGCAGGAGCAGCAATAGGCGCATCAGTTGGAGGTGTTTCTGGGGGATTTTCTAATATGATGACAGGAGGAAGTTTTGCAAATGGTTTGGTAGGAGGAGCAGTTAATGGTGGAATTGTTGGAGCACTAACAGCTATTCCGGGAATAGGAGCTGGTATGGGATATATTGCAAATGGTATAGGAGGATTTACTGGAAGTATGATTACTGAAAATTTGAATAATCTAGACGGAGCAAATAAGAGTAAAAGTGAAATTTTTTTTACATCAGTATTTACTGCTATAGGACAAGGTTTGGTAGGCGGTGCTAATAATCATTTGGGAGTAGCCAATCGGATTGATACGGCCCAAAAGGGAGGAATGTCATATTATATTTGGCTGGGATTATCGAATTTAGGAAGCTTTTCAGCCGGAGGATGTATTTATATTGGAGCAGATTATGCAGCTAGGGAATTATTGGGAAATTGTCCAACAAGTGAATAGAGGGACGTTTTTGTAATAAAGATAAATGATTATTTGAATCGTGCTGAACGGAGATGAATAGAGATGGCAACATATTATGCTTTTGTTATTTATTGTATGGAAGTGATTGCTCTTTTAGGATGGATAATAATTTTATGTAAAGCCAATGGCGGAATTATATTTGAAGTGCAAACTTTTCGAAATAGTCAAAAAGAGATAGAGGTATCACCAAGAGGAGTCAGAATTTTTTCTAAGTGGGTTGGAGGAATATCCGGGATAATTATGATTGGCATTTTGGGAAAGGTGATTATGCCGGACATTCTATGGATACCGAATATATTGAAAGAAAAGTCTGCTGCAATGCCAAAAGAATCTGCTATGCTTACGGGAGTGATATTTTCGAATTATAAAGGAAAAATAGCATTTATTTGGATAGTAATTATTATTATGTTATTTGTTATGATAGAAAAAAGGGTGTTACGAACATTAACAAAAAGAGTGAAGGAAAAGAAAGAGTATACCGAAATCTATTTATGGGGAAGGGAATACTCAATTTTGCTTTTGCTGCAGGCATTTGTAACATCTGTATGTTTGCTTATATTGGTAGGCTGCCTTACAGGGGGCTATACAAAATCTGTTGAGAAAATATGGAAAGTTTCTGTATGGGTTGAGTATGTTCTGGTATTCATTAACGGAATGTATGCACACCAGAAATTATTCATTTTTAAGAATGGAATTGTTACATATCATAAGTATCGAAAAGAAAATTTTGGTATAAAAGAAGATTTGGAAATTGTTATAGAAAAAAGTAATAGAGTACAAGTCAAATTTAAGGGGAAAGAAATATCGATATTAGAATGTACAGCAAATTCAAAAAGAGAATTAGTAAATGTGCAGGAAATGCTGTTGGCAAGCAGAAAAGAGCGTATAGAAGAAATTGGAACAGATGCGAAAGTGGCTGCAGAAAAGGAGAATGATACAGTTGATGAAACGAAAAAGCCAGAGCGAAAAATAGATTTTACTAGTCTCCCAAATAACGGCAAAGTGCAAGTAGCAAAAGAGCGATTTATGATATACGAAGAAAAAAACAATAAGAAGATACTTTATTTATGTAAGGGAACTGAGAATTGGTATATAAAGAGTGCAAAATGGAGTATAGAGAGTAATGGTAATACTTTAAATATTAAGAAAAAAATTACATTTGCTCAAGCATTCTATATCTCCTTTATGACAGGTTATATTATAATTGCGGTATTGGCAATGATGTTGGGGATAGTTGCACTTTTTAGTCAGGATATGGTTTTTACGGAGAAAGCATTATTTGTTTGTATGGCTTTAGTAATGGATTCTTTGTGTATTTTTTTATGCTATATAGTGAATAAGACTTTTAATATAGAGCCTATTAAGTATCTATATAAATATTTGGACGATATTCAAAGGGAGTATAAAGGTGTATAAATTCAAGGGAGAAAAATTAAGCAATGCAGAACAGATATATTATTATGTTAATAATTACAACAATTGTAATGATTTTAGCATGTAGAGTGAGAAACTGTGATGAGAGATTTAGGAGAATAGTGATTAATGGGAAAATAAGGAATTTGTTTCTATTTCCAGTAGCAGTTTACAATCAAACGACAATTTTTTCCATGGTTGTTTGTGTGAGTTATGAAATGCTAATTGGTGTGGCATTATTTTCTATCTATTTGCTTAATGCAAAAGCATCAACGGTATGCTTTTTTTGGGGAGCTTTTCAAATATTTTTTGCATGTGTGGCTGCGACAGTGGAATGCTTTGCAGAGTGGAAAAAACAAGAAGAAATGAAAGAAAAAATCAAATACTTTATATTATCCATTTGTTTTATGATTGCATCCATTGCTTATTTGATAATGGAAATTTGTGAATATTTAGAGCCAGTAAACTGAAAAATTGCATGTAAAAGATGTGCAGCGTGCAGAACAAATTCAAAGGAGAAAATCAAACATGCCTGAAAGTAAATATAAGAAAGAAAAAATTTTGAAAGGATTTCGCTGTTTTTCAATAGGACTAGCGATTTTTTGGACAATTTTTTTAATATATATTTTAATAAGTGAACATTATGCGGAGTATTATCGTATACATTTGTCACAGGTCGATGCAAGCATACCTAAGGTATATATGGATGATGAAGGGGCTGAACGCGGCAAAATAGGTAACGAATTTCTGATAAAATCAAAGGAAAACTCTTATCTGATTTATGGAATCGAATTGTCCAATGTCGATGAAAGCAGTCTGTTGAAATTCAGAGATGAAGATGCAATAAAAAAGTTAAAATCGGCAAACACATGCAGTCAGGTATTAGAGGAAATTCAGAATGAAACAGGATTCCTGCGGGGGGATGTGACTACAGGAAATATGGAGAAAACTTCTTATACAGTTTATTACTTCTCTTCGGTGGAAGAATGGTATGGCAAGAATTATCAGGTATATATTATGTTTTATATAAAGGGAGATTTAAAATATATGGAGATATGCATGACAGACGCGAGGTATGCTCTATCAGAAAAACAAAAAGAGCATATGGCATTGTTTACCCGATGATGTTAAAAGGTGACTTGGTCAGTTGCAGACTTCAATATGGAGATGAGGCTATGGTGAAAAAGGGTAAAGCAATTTTAAAACAAACAGGAGCAGGAATTTTTGTATATAGTGTGTTGGGGTTACTGGGAGCATTTGATAGCTATTATCGTGGAGCCGATATGGGCTTTACAGCATGTATAGCAGCGTGTGTAATAGCTTTTATTATTTTGGGGGCAGTAGTTTCATTTATAAGAAAAGAATATGATTATAGAAAATACAATGCACATATATGCTTATTTGTTTCACTGGGACTTACGATACAAATAATGGTGCAGGGAAATTTGCCACCTGAAAAAAGCACAGCAATTTGTATTATAAGTTATGTGATTTCTATAATATTGGGAATTTTGGGGGCATTATTAACAACTGGAAAAATAGTAATAAAAAATAAAAATGTAAGAAGTACGTTAAAAATTATAGAAACAATGAGTTTATTTTTATTAACGTGTTTGTGTGTGTCAGGAAGACGATTTTTTGGACGCAGAGGAGCAGTATTATTTAATGCATTAGGAAAACAAAAAAGTTCAGTATTTTTTTGGTGTTGTATTATGGTTGCAACGATGCTTTTTGCATTTATGAGTGCATTTGTAAGAGTAGATATAATTGTAAGACCAGACTTTTATAAATCCAGAAATGAAAATAGTAATTAAAACATTACTTCTATAGAATGGGGGAAAAAAGATGGTAAAGAGTAAAAGAAGAGCAAAGGTAGTTATAGGTATTATTATTCTTATTTTTATAGTATTAGTTATATTTCTTAAAATGAAATACGGTACATATGGATTACACGATTTTAATTGTTTTTTCCGTCAAAGCAAACAGGAAATTTTAGAAAAAGATGGGGAGCCTGTTAGCAGAGAAAAACTATATGGAAACTGCGAGGATATTAAATTTGAAGATATAGAATATACCTTTATTGGAAATTATATGGAAAGTGTTAGAATTACGGATCCTGATATTCGATTTGGAATACTGCAAATTGGGGTAGGCTCATCAAAAAAAGAAGTTATGCTGGCATATGGATTAAAGGAAACTTTAAGTAATGAGGAAGAAAATGAATATGCGGTTCAAAATGGTATTTATTCAACATCATTCTATTTTGATGAAAATGACAGAGTATATAAAATTGCATGTGGAACAGGAGTATAGTTCATTTTAAAGTTAAGGAATGGAAAAGATGATATACATATACACATTATTTCTTATTTTGCTATTTACATATGGAATCCGAATATTATTTAGAGAGTGTTTTGCAAATTTATTTGGAGTCAGAACAAATTTTAACCAAGGCGTGGGAGTAGTAGGTGGTTGGGCATTAATATATGTAAGGCTACTAAGTATATGCGCTTTGTTTAGTATCATGATAGGTTTGTGGGCATGGAAAGATGATATATTTAATCTTTGGAAACTATTTGATAATTCGGAAAAATTGGTGTGGGGCAAATGTCTGTGCAGAATAGTCATTATTGGTATTTTAATAATTAATGTAGGGTGCAATATAAAAAGAATTTTGATACATCTGAAAACAGAAGTAATAAAAAACGAATTTGCCCAAAGTATATTAACAAATGGTCGTGGTGTAGTATTAACTTTAACGATAAGCACGGTCTTTGATATATATTTACTACAGGCAGTATTGTGTGTTATGACAGGAAATATACATCCGGCTGTCTTAAATGCATGGAAAGCCGGAATTGTAGGGAAGGTAATATTGATTGCATTTGAAAAATTGTTTTACAGTGAGAAAATTTGTATATACCAGAATGGAACGGTAACATATTCTACATTATTAAAACGGGGATACGGCAATAAATTGTATTTTGAAAAAGACTATAAGAAAGCGAATAAAGCAAGATTATATGTAGATGGTGAAGAAGTATTAGAGACGGCATTTTTTAATATTGATCAGTTACTGAAAAACTATGGAAAAAAGAATGATGAGGAAGTGAAATCAGATGTAAAAGTGACTGGAAAGAAAATTCATTATATGAAAAGTACTAAGAAAAATGAACGGACATGCAGAACAATCGCAATTTCAGTAGGAGCAGCACTTGTTGTACTTGGAGTTTTATTTTATGTTTTTTTTGCAAGTAAAGTTGTAATGATTGTGATGTGGCTTTTGGCATTATTATATTATCCAGCACTTCTGGTGATAAAAAGAACATATGATAAATCCTTTTATATCATTTTTAACAGGGATTATATGCTGGTAACGGGATATGAAGGAACAGCATTTGTTAGTGAAAAAATAGAATATTCAAAGATAGGATACATAATGACTGGCAATAATTGCCCTCATAGGACTATTTTTGGAAAGACACCTGAAAAGTTACGCAGAGATTATGGTGCATTTACAGATGTATTTGACCGAAAGAAGGAGTATTTATTTTCATATGCAATGAATGATGATATAACACAGGAAATAATGGCAAGATGTAAAAATGTGAAAGAGATATTGGAATTGGATTAGAGCTGGTGAAAAACAGATGATGAATAAACAAAAATATTATATTTCAGTAGTATATCACAATGTAATGAGAGGGCTGGCAATATATTGTGGTCTAATTTTAGGAATAATTGTTATGTTAAAACTTGCTGGTGACAGATATGGAATTGTGTCAATTCTTGTCCTGCTTGAATATGTAGGGATTGCGTTCTTATTAGTTTATGGAATCGGGTTCTTCATAGATGGATATTACATTCAGGATGAGAAAATAGTTTATTATCATAATTTTAAAAGACGAAAGAAAGATTTATCTGAAGTGAAGTCAGTTATAATATCCAATACCTATCTTTATCGACGAAATTTAAGAGTAAATATATATAAAAATGGCAAATTCGTTCATTGTCCGTGGATAACACTCTTTTTTGAAGAAATTGATGCGGGATTATTGGTTAAAGATAGAAAAGAACTAAATACACTGAAGGTTGAACATCAATTATACAAGAATTGTTCTAAATATGGTTTCATTTATAAAAATAATATGGACAAGTTTTTAATGAATTTTACCGGAGAGGTATATATAGCTAAAACCATATATTTAAATTTTGAGGAAGAAATGAAGAAATTATTTGGAGCAAAGGTGATATATATTATTCCGGATATGGGAGGAGAGAATTAGAAGAGGAAAAGTTGTTTGGTATTTTTACAAATCAGATAAACATAGTTAAAAGAAATGGAACAGAATATCGATTCTTTTTAGAAAAAAGGAATAAGGTAGTAGAGTTTTTACAGACGAGGTGATAAAGAAAATGCACTTATTCATAAAATGTATTATGTTTTCTGTCTGGATGTGGTTTATAGTTAGGTTTTCAGAAAAACCGTCAGGCAGAAGAAAAATTTGGATAGATAATCGATTCTTATATGTATTTACCTGGTTGTGGCATTCTTATGGAGAAATTTCGATTATGGGGTTGATGTATGCGATAGGTGTACAGGTAGTTGATATTATTGGAGTCGTTTTTTATTTATTGATGCCATTAAATAGAGAAATAATATGCATTTATTGGTTAAAGTTTCTTTTGGGAGTTCTGTTTTGGGCTGCTGGAATTGGAATATTTGATATGGCAAAAAATGCAGAAGAGAAAAGAGAAAAAATTCTACTGTATTTTAGTTGTTTTTCAGTTTTAGCTTTTGGGATATGGTATGCATTATATTTAATACTGGCGGATTTTATAGAATTATTTTAGATGAGGTGATAGCATGAAATATATTTTAATTATATTAATAATTATAGCATTTGTGATAGGAATTTTTGATTTAAAGTTTATGCTTGAATGTAAGAAAGAGCAGAAAAATAATAAAGCAGAAGCATTTATCTATGTAGGGGATAAAAAAATAATATGGATATTTGGAATTCTGTTTTATATAATTAGCGTTTTGGAATGGGTGATTCTGTTATTTTCATTAGAAATAGCGTCACTATTTCTATTTCTTTTTTGCTGCTGTATGGTTCAGCTTGGTTTTGCAATATTTTTGTGTCAGCATTTTACATATTCGGCAGTATTTATAAAGAAAAATGAAGTATTTTACTATGCAGAAAGAAAACTAAAAAATATCCCAATCGGGCAAATCACCGGGGTTAGTGCAATGCCGGGAAATGTGGCATATCTGTTTTTTGATGAAAAAAAGGAAAGACTGTTTGAACTTCAAATGAAAAAAGCTAATGCGAGAAAAATGCTGGAATATATCATAGATAGACAGCAGAACAATTAGAACAACGAAAAGGAGCCGGTTGCAATGGGAATCAGGGAAAAGTTACATCTTTTTAAGAATAAAGATAATGCAGTGGAAAATAGTTCCAAAGAAGCAGCAAGAAAGTGTGTATTAAAAGTACAGGATAAGTTCCGCCTTAGAAATACAGATGATATCGTGGTTGTAGGTGAACTGAAGGGAAAAATACAGGTGGGTGATGCTGTCTACATGAGTAATTTTTCGGATGATGATGGAGAAATACTGGTGACAGTAGTGCTCGGAATAGAAGTTGGACAGGGAAAAACTGTGCGTGAAGCAGAAAACTGCCGGGTAGGATTGAAACTGGAGCAGGCAGGAACGTATCCGATAAAATGCGGAACAATGGTATATTCAAGAGCTGCAACAGTTGCAGAAGTACATGATGCCTACATTTCCGGTTTGGGAGATACTTATGTATCGTCAAAACAACTGGTACTTTCACAGAAAGAACTTGATGAATTAAGCATTACAGATTGCTCAGAAATCTGGCGTTTGTATGCGTGGTATAAAACGAAAGTAATTCCGGCAAAGGATGATGCTGAGAAAGAAGAAGTCCGAAAGCGGATTGGTGTAATTGCAAAATCCCTTGTTCAAAAGGTATTGGAAGCACCTGCTATTTATTGCGTATACAGTAAAATCACAGGAGAGCCGGCACTTTTTTCCCAGACAGTAGACCGACAGGATGGCACATATATGTGTACACCACCTGACATCTGGATTCTGACTAAGGCATATAAGGATATATTTAAAGTCAGATTCCCGGAAGAACGTTATGAAATCAGAGAAATCAAAAACGATGATTCCCATAAGACAATTTACAATTTTCTGGGATACTGTTTTTATATGAACGGTGCCTGTGGAGTCAAAGTGGTAAATGAAAATACGGCAATAGCAGCACCGGAATTTGTTCCGGAGCCGGACTACAGCAACATACCGGAAATTAGTGTTCCGGTTACCAACCCTGACCTGGTAAGATGGATGCTTCTGATTGCTCAGCTTGGGCAGCCGGTAACAGACGAGCAGAAACTTATTTACAAATTATATTTTAGATTTCTGTCCATAGAAATGACAAAAGCCAGATTTATTATTCCAACTAAAACGTCAGAAGATTTTCCGGAGCCGGATGAAAATGGCAAGACAGTACTGAAAAAGGATATGCAGATTTCACTTCCGACCATAGAAGGAAAGCACAATAATGCAGCGGTCAGAATGTATACGGACTGGAAGCGGCTGCAGGATGCTATGGGAGATGGCTGGAAAGGAATGGTACAGCCGATAGAAGGAATCATCGACCAGTTTGACTGTGCCATCAATCTGACCGAGCATGAGAAAGCCGGCTGCTATGTAGACAAGGAAATGTTCCGGGAAATGCAGTCCTTTGAGAAAGATTTCCAACAAAATAATTGACAAGAAATGACAAAGAGAGTAATCTATTAACAGAAAAAGTAATTTGATGAATGGGAGTATGAGTTATAAGCGATAGCTAGTACAAATATCACATAATTCAGATATGTTGGAATTCTCCAACAGTAATCCCCATTTGAGACTAAACTAAAATACATAGGTAGTGTAACTGATGCTGTGAAATATAGTTCAGTGTTTATTTGTGTATTTGGAAAATTTGTATTCAATAATAGCCAGATGAGTGGAGAGAAATCTTTGAGGAGTCTGGTTGATATGAAAATGATGGATAATCCGGTATTATTTACCATAAAAATTGGAAATGGAGGGTACTATGAATATTGTGTTGGGAGTTCATGTGAAACATGACAGAAGTGCATGTATCATTATTGACGGAAGGGTTGTTGTTAATATAGCGAATGAAAGATTAGACCGAGTGAAGTACTCTGACTCTCCTGAAATCCCCTATACAGCTGTTGATGCTGTTTTGAAACATTGCAATATTGATATTTCACAGGTTTCATGCATTGGTATGTCCGGCGCAGGAATAGAAAGTGAAAAGGTAAAACAGTTCTATAAGGATGACTTTTTCGCTCACTATAGATGTCGCGAAATTCCTTTTTTCTTTCTGTCACATCATTGGGCGCACGCATATTCTTCCTTTTGTTCGTCCACTTTTTCCGAAAGCCTGATATTTGTTGCGGATGGTGGAGGTGACTATATCGGGGATAAGCAAGAAGCTGAAACTTTGTATTACGGTAGTCACGGAAAAATACAACCACTCGCCGCACGGACACAGGATATGGTTGTGCGCAAAATGGAAAATCCAGTAAATACTATATATCCTTTTATGCCGGACTATGTACGCAACCATCAAATTAGTATAGCACGAAAATATGCGCAAATTACGCATTTGACTGGCTTTGCACATGGAGAATGTGGTAAAACGATGGGACTTGCTTCGTATGGAAAATCTTATTTTGATTACTCCCAATTAGATTTTCGTGATTTAGATTTTGATTTAAAGTATAAGGATATGTTAGAAGAAATTTACGCATTGCATATCATGTCAGGAAAGTCTCATAGAGATTTTATCTTGAAAGAACGTGCGAATATATCTGCCACAGTTCAAGAGTTTACAGAATGTGCAATAATTTCGCTGTTGAAGAACTATCAGACTCGATACTCATGTGAAAACTTGTGTCTTGCAGGTGGATTATTTTTAAACTGCCTATTAAACCATAAAATACTTTGTGAATGTAATTTTAAAAATGTTTTTATTATTCCATCGGCTGGAGACGATGGTCAAGCTCTTGGCAGTGCATACTATGCTTACATGGAAATGTTCGGAACACAATCCGATTTTCACATTAATTTACCCTACATCGGTTTAGATTATACCGAGCAAGAAATTGAAGATGCAATCCGATTGAAAAATCTTTCCTACAAAAAGTATGCAGATGGTGATTTGGCAAAGATAACAGCAGAATATATATCTCAAAACAAGATTGTTGGCATGCACAGAGGAAGAACGGAGTTAGGACCGCGAGCTCTATGTCATAGAAGTATCTTGGCAAATCCAACCCATCCATACATGAAAGACATCTTAAATCGTCGCGTTAAACATCGTGAAGAATTCCGTCCTTTTGCACCTACGGTTGCGAAGGAGGATCAGTTCAAATATTTTGCATTACGGGCTTCCTCAGACTATATGTTACTTGCGCCAGTTGTTAGAGAAGAATATCGCGAAAAGTTGTCAGCCGTGACACATGTAGATAATACTGCTCGCGTTCAGGCGGTATCAAAAGAGAGCGATCCCTTTATACATCAGCTATTGCTTGAACTGAAAAAAGTTATAGGGGTATCCGTGGTACTAAATACGTCGTTCAATGTTGCTGGAGAGCCTATTGTCGAATCTCCGCAAGATGCGTTAAACACTTTTTTGAAAACTAACATTGACGTTCTAGTAATAGGAAACTGCGTAGTAACTAAGCCTTAGAGGATAAGCAGATAGCGTGTTTGCGTATCCCATAGAAGATTGGGTGGGGTGTTTTGTGCAAATAATATCTCTCTTTTTCTCGCCTTTGCATATTGCTGTACTAGAAAGGTATTAACCGGGTTATCGGATAGATTTTGGTTTGGATACGCAGAGTATTCTTGCCCCGCAAACGTAACAAGGGACATCGTTTGATAGAACTGTGATTCAAATTTACGTTCTTGTAAATAGTATCCGATATTGCTTAACGCCAAAATATTCCCTTCGCATGCATCACGATTCCCTATATATAGAAGCCCTTGCTTTTTCAGTATATCAAATACTGTGAAAAAAATTTTATAAATATGTTGAGAGTCGAACCCCATCCGTATTCCAATAATTGCTTGCAAGTTATATAAACGCCACAAATATCCTACAATCCCATAAGATGTGCTGAGATTAATAGCTCTATCTACATATTCTTTCGCTAGAAGGGTTGCCTTTTCCTCGCTTTTTAATAGATTGCATATCGCAAGCAAGAAAAAGCAGTGAATTTGAGCGCGATGCAGATTGTTTGCTTCAATATCTTGTAACATTGAATTAAGCTTTAAAATCAGCTTGTCCTGATGAACAGTAGAATTACTTAATATTTCTAATGCACAAACATCTAGAGAATTATCTGTTTCAATCCTTTTGGATGGCATCAGTGCAGTTGCTTCTATGGACTTTCGCAAGCTTTCGCTAGAAAGATCCATATTAGGATATAGAGTTATTTTAAATTTTGTTCTATATGCCAAGGCTCTTAACCTATTGTCATCCAATTTGTCAGCTAAGGTTATTGACAGAGTATTATATGTCTTAGATAAGTCTATTAAATTGAATGCCCGATAAACTGCTGCCAATCTATCATATAGATCGAACAAAGTTTCATCAGATAATATTTCTTTATTGCACAACCAATCTGCTTGGATTTCCTTTAGTAAGATTTCTCCGTCTGGATACAAGCCTGCGTTCATTAAGGCATGAGCTTTTAATTCCATAATGGAAAGACAAAATGGTCTATCATCTACCATCTTATATTGTTTAAGTTTTTTTAACACAATATCACATTCATCTACTGCTTTAATCGGGGCAAAATGATGAAGAGTGATATATACTCGCATCAGCAATGCCCTTTTTGCTAGAGGTAAATTTTTGCGAGCATGTCGAAGCAACTCAAACATATCATCTAAATATTTATAATAATGGTAAGGAGTAAAATCGAATTTAACAAGAGGTTTTAATCTCATGTTAGATTCGATTTTTTAGTTAAGAATGCAACATGTAGATAGAAATGTCTACATGTTTTTTTTATTTTAAGGAGGTTTTGAAATGGCAAGAAAATATCATATCTTAACTTACGCAGACCGGGTAAACATTGAAAAAATGCTTAAAGAGGATATTCCGGTTGTCAAAATTGCAGAGGAAATTGGCATGACAAGACATGCTATTTATGCAGAGCTTAGACGGAATGGAAAATCTGATAACAAGAAATTGTATAGTGCTGATGAAGCCCAGAAGCAGCTCCTTCGGAATTAGTAATATTAAAAAACATCAATAAAAGAAACAGTCAATTATTGCTCATACAAAATGTAGGACAAATAGAGGAGGCATTGGGATGTTACATATTATAAAAGAACATGGCAGCATGAAGGGACATTCAGATGTTGAGATTATTGAATTAGAAGATTTGGGTTTGGTTTCATTATCAAAATGGAATGGTGAAGTGTATGGAAAATGTTGGAAATGTAATGCATCCGGATATGAAAAAGAAAAGGGATGTAAATGCTTCTCTTTGAAACCAGTATACGAACCGGACAACACTGATGATGAAACTGGAGAAGTACTTAGTTGGAAGAGGATAGGTTTTGATTTGAAAATGTAGGACAAATAAGAGGCGGCAGTACCCCAGGTGGTAGAGGGACGGGCACCGTGAAATAGAATGGTAATGACCATTGTCAGTCGGTGCCTATGATGTCGCTGGTTCGAGTCCAGCCTGCCGCATTAAGCAATAGTGCTTAGTAATAAAATAAGCCGTACCGGAATCCGGTACGCAAGGAGGGTCATATGGTAACAATAACAATTAGTAACTTAAAAGGTGGAGTTGGCAAAACGACATCAGCAGTAAATATTGCATGGTCACTTGCTTATAAGGGAAAGCGTGTATTAGTGGTTGATGCAGACCCACAGTGCAATCTTACACCATTTTTTCAGCGGGATAATGCAAGAAGCCACACAATAGGTGACCTGCTGGAGAAACCAGAGAACTTCCGGAGTTGCATCTGTCGGAGCCGTTTTAAAAATGTGGACATTATAAAAGGATGTCCGGAGGTATTAGAAGCAGAGAGAGAAGAGGAAGAAGCATTGCTTGGAGCATTTAAGAATATTCAGAAGGAAAAGGGAGATATGTACGATTATATGATAATTGATACAAGACCCTCTTTTGGCGGATTAACCGAAGCTGCAATATTAGTATCAGATATCCTTCTTACGCCAGTATGCTTGGATAAATTCTGCAGAGACAACTTAACTCTAGTAGACACATACCTTGATTCTATTCCGGAAAACATCAGACCAGTATGGAAAGTATTTGCAAATAAAGTATTGCCAAATCGAAAAGCACAGAAAGCTATTTTTACAGACCTTTATACAAAACATGATTATCCCATCATGGACGCATGTATTAGTGGCTCAGAAGTAGTAAACACTGCATTGCAGTTATATAAGCCAGTGCAGAGGCATAGAAGTGGATGTCCGGTGTGTGTCGATTATATGAATCTTGTTGATGAAATTGAACAGATGTCAGTAGAAAGGGGGGTTGATTAATGGCAACTCTTGGAGCAATGTTTGCCACTGCGGGAGTAAAAAAAGCAGAAACTCCTCCACAGCGTGTGACAAAATGGATTCATTATACAAAATTATGCGATAACGCTGCACAATATTGTAATGAAAAGGATAAGGAAGAAATCATTCAGCTTGCAGGATTGATTGATGCCAGTAAGAAAGTGTTGCAGAATGTGTTGGTTCGCAAAATAAATGATGACCAGTATGAAATCATTGCCGGACATAAGAGGAGAAGAGCCTGCAAGTATTTAGTAGAAGAGGAAGGAAAAGAAGAATACCGCTTTATCCCATGTTACGTCGAAAATATAAGTGATGTTCAGGCTGAATTCCAGGTATATTCATCAAACAGTCATCACCCTAAGTCGGATTATGAAAGGATGCATGAACTGGAGCGTATGAAATATTTGCTGGAAACATATCCAGAAGAGTTTCCAAATTTGCAAACAGGAAGAATGGTGGAACGGCTTGCAAAACAGTTAAATATGAATAAGACAACGGCAGGAGAGTACCTCACTATATCCAAAAACCTCGGTGAGAATGCAAGAACAGCATTTGAGGGAGGAGCAATAAATAAGACAGCAGCACTTGAAATGGCAGCACTTCCAGAAGAAGAACAGAACAAGCTGCTTGATGCTGGGGTTACAGCACAAAAGGACATCAAAATTTATAAGGAGGAAATGCTGGAGCCCGCAGAGGAAGAAATTAAGCTTTTTTATGAAATGTACATAAAAAAACATGATAAGAACAGAGATGAGCTGAAAGAATATCTGATAAGAACATATGGAAGATGCCATTCTTGTGGAACAGGTGGTGCAATTGATTTTTCATGCACTCCTAAAGGCATTAAGCTTAATAAAAGCATGGAAATCACTTGGGCTAAATTCGTAAAAAAAATTGATGAGTATTATCCGGTTGAAAAAAGGGAAGTGGTAATTCCAACAGCAGAACTAAAAGTTGAGGAAAAGATTGTAGCGGAATCCGGTACAGATGCTTCGGTTGCCAGTCCGACAGAAGATGATAATATTGCAGGACAGCTCTGTGTAGTAGATGTGGACATGAATGTAGAGGAAGATATTCAGCAAATAGAAAATAAAACAAAAAGTGCTGAATATACACCAATGTATTTTCTCCACGAACAGGAAAGAAGACTGGAAGAAATGGAAAGAGCTGTGGCAGCAATACAAAACATATCCGAGTCTACATTAAAAGCATTGGAAAGACAGCGGACGATTGTAAAGGCTCTTATAGCATTTGCTGCAAATACGGAAACTTCCAATATTAAAGAAAGAACTGTAAAGCTGATGCAGCCAGAGCTTCCCAAATTCCATAATACAGAGGAACGCAGAGAATGGCTTGAAAATTATAAAGACTGGGGCGTTTGGTATACAGATAGCAGAATCGGAGTGACTTATTATAAATATGAATTCCCCGATGCGACGATTTTAATTGCAGAAGAGTATAAGTCGGATTATTCAAAATATGGTAATGCTTTTTTTCACTTGGTTGGTGGACCAAAGAAAAGGGAAAAGAACAGCTATGGAGTACCTAGATATCCATATCATGAACGGTATTGCAGACATTCTGATAGTATTACGGAATTAATAGAGTTTTTAAAAGCAATACAGAAGTAACCAGGATTCTTCGTATGCATCCGGGGCAGTATCCCGGATGCAAGACGTAGCCGCAAAGGAAAAGAATCCTTTTGTACCGAATTTCGGTACACATATGACCCCATCCCGGCTGCAGTATACTGTGGTCGGGATACAAAAGGCTCAAAAGGAGTAGCGGTTTTATGGAAATGAAAATGACAAAGATGACAGAGGACAGAGTAAAAAACATCCTTCGATTCCGGAATTCTAAATTAAAAAATATACATCAAAAAATGATTTCCCTCTACGAAGATGCAAATGATACGGATTCGGTGCTGGAAACAGTTGCACTGCCAGCTCAAAACATAAGCGGAATGCCCGGAGCAAGGGGAGAACACAAGGACCTTGGAAATGTGCTAATCAATTATCAAAACGAGCTTTATCGGAGAAATGCTGAGATTCGGGAAATGATGTGGGCACTTTCGCAGGAAGAGCAATCGATAAACCGAGTGTGGGCTTGCTTCCATGTTCTTGAGGAACCTTTTTATGATATCATCCGGCGCTTATATGTGGTCGGAGAATTATATCAAACGGTAGAGCATGAAAGCGGATTGACACACAGTTATTTTGATAAAAAAAGGATGGAAGGCTTGCAGCTTATTATTGAATATTATGAAAGCGGCGAAAGCATATCAAACCTCATGTACAAATATCGAAGTAAAAAAAAGAGTAGCAAAAAGAAAAAGATGCAGAATAGCTTTCAACAAATAAGTCTGGAAGATTTAATGAAGGGAGATAACAAATAGGATGAATGAAATAGTAAAAAAAATGCTTAAGGATTCTGAAAAAGAGTATGAAAGAATTGTTAATGCTTCCTATGCCCTAAAAAAAGGCGAAATATCAGGTGATGATTTTAACCGGATAAATGATGGGGCGTTAAGCAATGTTGATAATATTATAAGCAAATATAAGCACAAAGAAACCATGAAAAATAAAATACATCAGAAGAAACCGAGAAGTCCAAAATTATAAAAGGAGGTGTTCTAACAATGCCGGATGTTGTAAGGATATTAACACCTGTAGCTATTTTTTTTGCAGGCACTTTATATCTTGCTCTTATGAGAGATATTATGGAAGAACCGAGTGAAACAAATATGACTGCAGAAGAACTTATACGAAGAGAATACGGAGAATGTGCTTTTTTCGATGATAAAACATTTATATCTGATGGAAAGCTGTATAGATATAAGTACGATAAAGATGGTCGGCTTCATGTTTTTTATGAAGAGGATGTTAAAGAAAAACAAATAGAGAGGAGAAATGATAATGAAATGGATATCAGTAAATGAAAAGTTGCCGCCAGAACCAGTTAATCAGGTAGATACTCTGGACAAGATTATGGAAGCTATTGAGGCAGAAGAACTTGTTGAATATCTGGTAGTAATTGATGGAGCTAAGAAGGCAACTACCTTATATTATACCGGAGATGGAGAATTTTTCGATGCGGTAACACAAGACCTTTATCCAGTAATTGCATGGGAAGAGTTGCCAGGTGTTCCTGATAGAATTGAAAACAAATCTGAAGAAACTGGGAAGGAAGAATATTTTAATGATAAAGAATATAAAAAGAGGCAGTTGTTCGACAAGGTATGTCTAATGATTGGTTGCTTAATAGTCAGATGGAAAACTAAATATTATGGTGTAAGTCTAATTTGTGACTTCTTCATGGTGATAGTTATGATTGATTTTTTGACCAATAAAAATATTTACCAACAAAGGAAGAAACGAAAATGAAGATAATAAAAGTATCTACAGACTTGAAAATAGAGGAAGGTGATTTTTCAGAAATGAATTACCAGAAGCAATTAAAGATAGTAAATAAACTTATTGGTAATGATTGCAGCGACTATGAAATTGTTTATCCGGTAAGGCTTTATACCGAACTTGGAATGAGTAATAACCCGGATATAGAACCGAATAAAAGTGTATGCATGTTGGTGGATGAAGAAGGATTATCCAAGGGCATTGATATAAATATAGTAGGAAGCTATCTTTATCGAACCGATTTGCATGGAAATCCAATAGCAGGGAACGTTGTATTTGCTGGATTGACCAGACGAGACGGAGTTCTTCAAATATCTGCTCTTCAGGATGACACTGAAAAGGAGCTTATGTTGAAGCTGACAAAGCTAAGAAGTAGGTATTGAGTAAAGGAAGTATTAATAATGGATGAAAGCTATGTAATAAAAGGAATTGCAGTTGGTATTTTTTCCTATTTTATGGCAATGAAATTTGGAATATGGGTTGGTGTGGCTGCGTTTTTGATATGTTTTCTAACTTTAAAAGATAAATAATTAAATTCGTTTGGAAAAATAACTAATGATTTTGGATAGGAAAAATATGGAGATAAAAAATAGGGCTAATCTTTCAACATTATCTGCAGATGTGAAAGTAGTAACTATTGCTGTAATATAAAAAATTAAAAGAATATATGCAATACTAACAAGGAAAATTAAAACAAGAATGTGTCCAATAAAATCTGATATAAGAAAGAACATATTTTGGTATTGATGCCGTGCACAACGATACATAAGACTTCTTTTCTTTAAACCAAGTTTTTTACAGGATTTATCATATTCAGAATCAACATAGCTGCATAGTGCGTTGAAATTTTTTTGAGAAGAAGATTGACAACAATTGTAATAAAGTTCAAGCAATTTTCCATCAGCTAAATTTTTATTAGAAGCGATAATAGAGAGGGCATTACCTAAAGTACCGTAATTCACTTTTTGATAAAGAATAGGTTCAAGCAGATTAAAAAGAGGAAAAAATAATTTATCATGTCTTTCTTTAATGAAAGTAATAGATGTTTCATTTTTAAAAATGTATAGAGAAACAATAATTGTTATTACTATTCCAATAAAATTTAAAGGGTCGATATTATCTTGGGAAATAGGTGCTTTAAATAGAGCTTTAGTAAAATTAATAATTACGTTCATAATGTTATCTCCTTGGATACTTTATGACCTAATTATAAATTTTATAAATAAATAAATCAAGCAATGAATAAGGAGGATACAAGTATGTTAAACAAGGTAATTGCAATGGGGTACATAGTAGAAAACCCAGAGTACAAAACAAGTCATAAGGATCCAGAGAAAGAAATATCCTATGCAAAATACCGGATTGGTGTTGAACGTGAATATGGAGAAAAAGGAAATCGTCCGGTAGACTTCCTTGCCTGCAAGGTATTTGGTGCTGCAGCACGTTTTGCACATAAAAATTTTGCAAAAGGCGATTTGGTAGTTGTTGAAGGGCGAATGGTATCAGAAATGTATGGAAATGAAAATGAGAAGAAATATTTCGTCGGCATCCAGGTAGAAAAAAATTATATTGCACGAAAGAAGCAGAGCCAGGATGGAAAAGCAAGACAGCTTGACGTATCGGAAGACCATGCCGGAGCATTCATGCCTGACCCATCAACTTTAGAGCCAGAAGAGCCGGAATTACCGGATGACCTGCCACCATTGCCTTAAAAGGAGGTACTTATATATGAGTGATTGTATTTCAAAAGATGAAATTTTATCACCAGATGATTATGGATTTTTATATGGACAATTAGAATGTAACAAGATTCCAGCTGATATTTATGACAAGATAATGGAAGGTGACGAATTTACGGAAGAAGAGGAAAGACGGATAAAGGACATTATTGAAAAAGAAAAGGCGAAAATTCAAGAAGAGAGGAAGAAAGGTATTAAGGAATGCTGGTGTGATAGTTGCGAGTATTGTGAGGGATATCTGCATAAAACAAGAAAGTCCTTTATATGTAATCATCCGGACTACGAATATATTAGAAAATATTTTAAAAAACATAATATACGAAAGATGGAAGGTTTTATTGGATTTGGAGAAAAATTCTCTGATATTCCAAAAAATAAAACAACCCCAAGATGGTGTCCGGAAAATTGTGCTGAAAGGTTATTGAGAAAGAAGCAGCACATTGCCTTAAAAAAGGAGGAGTAAGATGATAAGTTTGGCAGAGTTGTATGCTAATCTTGCAATAATTGGATTGGTATTAGCTACAGCACTAACAACAACATTAATGATTTTATTATATGGCTTGCTGAAGAAATATAAAATATGGAAAAAGCTGCTATCGAAATGCAAGAAAATAAAACCGAAGAAGAGGAAAGACGGATAAAGAACGTTATTGAAAAAGAAAAAGAGGAAATTCAAGGAAATAGAAAATGTTAGAAATTGAAGAATTAATTTTGAAAGAAACACCTTTTTTATCAATAAAAGATATTACTCAAGAAGAATGGGTGGCACTAGACTATGAATTAGAAGTGTATGACAGAGCAGGCAAAGATTATGATTTGAGGAAGCTCCCAATGTTGCCATTTATTTTGCGGGAAATACATAATAACGAGACAACTTTTTTTAATATTCCGGGTTTTATTCGAGATGGTTTTCAATTTCGGAAACTTGTTGCGATATACAATCCAAGATTAAAACGCATATTAAGGAAAAGGGAGGACGTGGAAATGAATAGAGTAGAGACAACGAAGTTTCTCGGAGAATTGCTCAAAAGTAGTCGGCTTAGTGGAATGGGGAAGTATTGGGCAAGCGAAGTGAGTATTGATGCCTTCACATCTGCTGGAAAAGGCGGTCGAGTGGATTTTATGCAGTTTGAGCCACCAAATCAATGTTCGGTTGGAGCATTGGAAAAGGGAATATTCATATGCTATGAGGTTAAGAGTTGCAAAGAGGACGTATACAGCGGCAACGGTTTGAACTTTTATGGAGAAAAAAACTACATAGTGACAACAATGCAGTGTTACAGAGATATTTTACCAAATCTGAAAGATGGAACATTCACAGAGCATCTACGAAAAACAAATCCGGATTCATCCACAAACTTCGGAATAATGGTTGCAGTACCAATTATGATAGAACAGTATCAGGAATTTAAAAAACCTACACCAATATCAAAAGATATGTCATGGAGATTGGAAGTAATACAACCGTGTACCTATGGAAGCAGAAAGAAATCGCTGACAGAAATGTTGTTTTATATGGTAAGGAGCGGACACTAAATATGGTAATGAATGTTCAAAAACTGGTGGTGCTGTTAATTGCACTATTTCTCACAATGCGGTTGTTATATTTAGAAGTAAATAGTCATATTAAAAATGATGCAGAAAAGGAAAAGGATAGTATTTATGCCTTGATATATTGGCTTATGCATATAAATGTAATAATTCTTTATTATGGCAGTTATGTATTAGAATCCAACAGAGTTTTTTCTATGCCAGGAGACATTGGGTTTGTTATACTGTTTACTCTTCCAATGTTGCTAACACTTAAGGATTGTGTGAGAAGAAAAAAGTAGTAATACTTTTAAAATTTAAGTAAATATGAGTGGTGAAAAAATGGGTAATTTAAATGAACTAAATGATATATTGTTTGAACAATTAAATACACTTAGAAATGCTGGTAAATCTGCGGAAGAACGGGAAAAGACCATTGCAGAAAATAAAGCTATTGTAGATACTGCAGAATGCATTTTAAAAAATGCAAGGTTGCAATTGGATGTAATGAAGTTTGCAAGTGATTTTACGGACATTGGCAGTCAAAACAAGGGACTCATTCCAAAAGATGATATTCCATCAATATTTGGTATACAGCAAAAATCATAATATGCGGAGCAAGTAGCATGGGATGTAATAAAAGTCCGTTTACGGAAGAACAAAAGAAGTTTATAAAAAAACACTATAAAGGCGTTTCTGTAGAACATTTAATAGATTTGCTTGAAGCAGAGTATGGAATCCGTTTTAAAAAACATCAGATTACACATTTTAAATTTGAAAACGGATTAAAAGCTTACGATCCACTATTTGGTGGGGAGGTAATCCAGTATATTTTAAAAATATACAAAGGTAAGAGCATGGAAACAATAACAGCAATGGTTAATGAAAAATTCGACACAAAATATACTGTAAAACAGATAAAAACTTTTTTACAAAAGCGGCATTTGAGGACAGGTTATCGCCAAAGAACATATCAGCATGGTGATGAGGTAATGAGAGCTGGATATGTTTATATTAATATAAATGGAAATTTTGTAAAAAAAGACAGATATATTTTAAAAACCGCAGGAGTTGAAGTTTTACCTGGAAGTAAAATTAAGCATTTGGATGGAGACCAATTGAATTGCGATTTGGAAAATCTGACCATAATTTCTGGAAGTGAGAATTTATATTTGAATACAAACAATATGAATACATCAGATAGAGAGTTTAACCAATGCGCAATCACCCTGGCAAAGTTGAACAGCCAGGTAAAAGAAATGGGGAAGGATAAAAATGTATAAATCTAATAATTGGAAGAAAATGCATCATATTCCTATCAAATCAAAAACTATAAATGGCTATGAAATTAAAATCATAAAGCTAAATGAATATTGTTCACCCAGAAGCAAGAAGAAAAAGAAAAAGTTTCGCCTTAAGCATTGCTTTACACCAAATTATAAAGATATATTAGCGCTTATGGAAAGGAGCAGAAATATGGCAAAAGAAAAGAAAAAAGAATTATTACCTGGTTATCACTGGGAATGCAAATATTGTGATGGAAGACTTGCAAAGCAGAGTCCATATGAAGAAAAGAAATTTATGGTATGTGCTTCCTGTGGAGCAGAATGGGAAGACTGCAAAATACCAGTTCCAGATGAAAGCATCTGGTAATGAAAAAATAACATTATTTTTTTCAAAATCGTACATATTGTAATTAAAATAGCAACAAGGAGCAGTGTAAATGAAAGTCAGTTATGAAATCATTGATAAACTTCATAAACTGAATAGAGTGGAATGGGATTTATTCCTTTACATTGTAAAGGCTGAAGACCAGGCAACCGGAAAAGTAGAGGGTGTTTTCTACCTGGATGTGATGAGACATACAGGCATGTGTAAACAGTCTTTTTATAATGCGCTTCGTGGACTGCAGGAAAAGAATGTTATAACCTGTGAAAAGAATAGTGAAGTGGATTATGATATTGTTATTCCAGGAAATGCATTTCCAAATGAGCAGTCATTGACCAGAGGATATGTGAGTCTGAACAGGAAAGCTTTTCATAGCAAGTCTTTCCAGGCACTCAAGCCATATGAAAAGTACCTTCTCATGTATTTCTTAAAATGCACACATGAGGGCAGAGGAAGCATGAAAATAGGTTTTCACCGGTTTTACGAGAAATTCACGAAGCTGCTCCACATAAGCGAAAAGGTATTGCGTTCGTACTTGCATTCATTAAAGAAATTTTTTTCTATTGGATTAAAGGATGGAAAGTACTATATAACATATCTGCATTCAGCATTTAAGCAGCTTGCAGCGGGAGATGCTGCATGGAAATCAGAACGAAGCTGGTACCTCGAAGGTCTGATAAAAAAAGAGTGTCACCGGCAGCATATATCCTATGATGAAACTAGCATAAAGGATGTGGCATATCTCCCAGTACAGTATCAGTATTATGAAGAGAAAAAGTCATTGATGGAAAAGGTAAAGAGCTGCATCCAGCAGAGCATTTCCGGCATAAAATATTCGGAAAGAACTTTGGAAAATAAGTTCGTACATAAATTATTGAAAAAAGCGTTAGGAGTCCCTGAAAGCATGTAAAATCATGCGGACAGGGAAATGTTGTGGTGCAATAAAAAAGTCAATTCTGGGGCAATCTACGAGGTCACAGCGGCATTTAGAAACAAAATAATAGGAATAAATGAGTAGAGCAGGGCATACACTGAAAAAGAAGAGTGTATGCCCTGATTTTTGTGGTTATAGTAGTCTAAAAAGGCGGACATCTATAATAAAGTGGTCTAAAAAGCAAACCGTATTTTTAAAAGCAGAAAAACCGGTCTAAAAACAACGACATATGCCGGTATATATAGTCTAAAAATGTGGATGGTGGATAAATCCGGAAAGCCTTATTTTATGCGGAAAAAGAGGTTGTTTTGCCGCCAAGCATATTCTTTCCTATATATTTATTCCACACGATGTGTATGCATACATATTATTTCTACCGGAATCCGTTCCGGATTGCCTTGAAACTAACGACCAGGCGTTGCCTGATTAATTGATTGCAGCAAGCTGCTTATGTTATGGTGGGACTTAACGTATAAACACCTGCAGATAAGGACAGTTCTCTAACGAGAACTCCCAGTCACGGAATATATGAAGTAAATGAAGCGGATAAAACGAAGTTTTTTACATCAGGGCAATATTAAGGTCAAACGTACCGGAATCCGGTACAAACGAATAGGTGGATTAAAGAGGACTAGCAGTGATAATACTGATTATGGTATTATATAATCAGAATAAAAGGAAATTCTGGTGCAGCGAAAAAACTGCAGATGGAGTTTCTTTTTTTATTGTCCAACTTTATAAGGAACTGCCGCCGGCAGCTCCTTATGGAGAAAAATAATATCGAAGGAGACGAGGCAAATGAAAGAATTGACAGTTAAGTTTCAACTTGATGATGATATGTTTGCGGAGCTGGAAGAGCTGCAGCAAGGATTTCATGAGTGGAAAAATAAAGATGGAGAGTATCCGTTCAAGGATTTTTCGTTGGAAAAGACATTTAATGCCGTAATGACATCAGGCTCAAAAACTTATGTGAGAGAAAAAATTAATTATGGTAAATTTCAGATTGGACTTATTGACCGTGATACTTATATAAAGAAGGTGTCAGAAATCCTGACTCCGGAAGAAAAATCACCGGTGCCGCCGGCACAGATGGAAAAGGCTCACCGCCCCAGAAAGCCGGAACACAAAGGTCCAAAGCTATAAATTATAATAAGAAAGCTGCAGCATAGTTGTAATATATGATGCAAAAGCTATCTTTCTATATGAAAATATGCTATATTTTATTTAATTCAAATTAGTTGTGAGGTGGATAGAATGGTTTTAGATTATATGGACAAGGACAAACTTTCAACTAGAATTTATGTGGACTATAGCGATGAGAGCGTAAGAATAGAGAATTTCACGGATGATTTAATAGCAAAAGCATTTGGAAACAATGAGACTCCTACATTCTCTGATTATGAAAAATTTCTTGAAAGCCGCTGCTTCCCAAGAAATCGGGACCATGTAAAGTGGATACTGCGTGATTTGGGATTGGACAGTTATGACCCTTTAGCAATTGTAAAAAAGACTGCCGGCAGGATGGCAGAGGATGATATGTGGATTAAGTTTGTGGAGGAATAATTATGTATGTTTTTAATAATACAGATGGTTCGACAGGTTCCGGTTATTCATCAAAAGGAAATCAGCTAAAGTTTGGTATTGATAATAAATGGTATAAGGCAGATTTCCTGGGATATGAAGGAGCAGCGGAATATGCAGCATCTAAATTACTGGAACAGTCAAATATTATGGAATATGTGCCGTATCAGTTGGAAATGATTGCATATAATGGACATTCTTTTAATGGATGCGTTTCAAATAACTTCCTGCAGCCGGGACAGAGACTTATTACTGCAGAGCGGCTATATCAGGCGTACTATAATAAGTCGGTAAAAGAGGTATTGGAAAAGAGTTCATTACAGGATAGAATCCCAAAGTTTGTTGAAGATGTAACGAATATTACCGGACTGGAAAATTTTGGAAAATATATAACGATTCTTCTGGAATTTGATGCATATATACTGAATGAAGACCGGCATTTTCATAATATTGCTGTAATTCAGAATGAGGATAAGAGTTTTTCGTATTGTCCTGTATTTGATAATGGAGCAGCGTTTCTTTCAGACACCAGAAATGATTATCCATTAGAAAAAAATACCTATGGTTTGATATCTGGAGTAAAGGCAAAACCTTTTTCCAACGATTTTGATAAACAGGTAGAATGCTGCCGTAAGCTGTATGGAACGCAGTTTAAAGTAAAGCAGTTTAATATGAAAGAAGCAACAGCTGAAATTAAAGAAATGTATGGAGATAAGGTTTATACAAGAATCTGTGAAGTTGAAGAACATCAGAAAATGATGTATCCGGAATTTGTTTCGGATGATATAAAGCCGGTGAGGTTTAATGATATGTTTTCAGAAGAAAAGAAAGAAACCATGAAAAATAAAATACATCAGAAGAAACCGAGAAGTCCCAAATTATAGAAGGATCCAATCTGCAGCATAGCAGAAAGGGTTCTTTTTTTGTGCCAGGAGTATGTACCGGAATTCGGTACAAATGATAATAAGGAGGAATGGAGTATTGCAGAACTTTATCTATATTTTAAAAACAATGTATTTAGGTACTTACAAGAAACAAATAATGGAGTTATTTATTATCCTTTTTATATTTTTGCTTATATCTACATTTGTAACTGTTCCATCCGTAAATATATTCAAAAGACTTATTTATGCTACATCTGGGGCTGCATATTTAATCATAACACTTGCTTGGTATGAAGCATTTAAAAACAGTGTATTTTCGATAGAAAGAAATGCACCTATACTTATATTATGTGAATTGCAGGTTATTTATTTAATGATAGAGATGGTGAAAAAGCACCGCAAAGAAAGCTATTAACCAGGTTCATGCGGATTTAATCCGTTTGACATATCACGACTGTCACATGAAAGCCAGGCTATTACTTCCCGGCTTGGTGCCGGGAAGGGAAAGGGGGAAAGATAAGTAAAAGGAATTAACAATATTGCAGATACGACTGGCCGGGCAGCAGATACGATATACCATTGTCTGCATTATTTGAAGAAGAGCAGGTGTAAAAGAAATTCTTCTCTAATCTTGTCAATCTGCACAACTTCCAGTTTCGGATCACCAGCTCATCCGGAGGCTACATTGGTAAAAATGCTAAAAATGTCCAGATATCCGGACAATTATCTCAAAACTTATTGACAATACCTCTCAATGAGATATAATGAAGATGAGAAGAGAAATCATTTGGAAGGAGAGAGCCATATGAGTTTAACGGAGATACCAATTGAAGTAAGAAAACTTAGAGATGAGACAGGATTAAGCCAAAACCGGTTTGCTGCATACTTTGGAATACCGTGCCAAACGTATCAGCAGTGGGAAAGAAAGGAGAGAACCCCATCTCCATATATTCCACAAATGATGGACTATATCATTAAACTGGAAAAGAAAGTAGGAGAACTGGAAGAAAAAGTAGCTTCTTTAGAGAAAGAAAAAGAAGCTGACCAGGAACCGGACGTACCGGAATCCGGTACAATCGAATAGGTGGACTAAAGAGGACTATCTATCGAAAGTGAAACATGTTATATTATAATTGACAAAAAAAGAAAAGCTGATGGGAGGAATCATTATGAAGAAAAGATTAGCGATGATTGTAACAATGTTGATGGTAACAGTAAGTATGGCAGCCTGCGGCGGGAAAAAAGATACTACCGCTGATAAGGAATCTGTTATAAATACAGAAGCTACCGAAGAGGTGGCAGAAACCGAAGAGCCGGCAACGGAAGAAGTGGAAGCGGCTACAGAGACAGAAGAGCCGGAAACAGAGGCAGCTGCAGAGCAGGAGACCACTGGAAAACTGGAGAGTAATACTTCCAGTGCAGAGAATACTGCAGCACAGCCATCTGACAATAATACAAGCAAATCAAATAAGAGCAACAGCAATTCCGGCAATAAGGCAAGTGCAGGCAGTACTGCATCAGCCGGAACAACGACCAGTAATGCCAGTGGAACAACTGGAAGCAGTAATAACACCAATACTTCTGACAATAGTGCAGCTCCGGCACATGTTCATACCTGGGTGCTGCATGAGGGCAGCGGTCATTATGAGACACAGGTTGTTAAAGAAGCCTGGGACGAGCCGGTATATGAAACACAGGCAAAAACAATTTGTAATCAGTGTGGTGCTGATATAACGGGAATAATTGACCAACATGCACAGGAAAGCGGTTATACTTGTGGAAGAAGCTATAGGATAGATTATGTACAGGTTCAAACAGGAACCGTTCATCATGATGCAGAAACAAAACAGGTATGGGTACAGGATGTAGCACCTTATGCACAGTGTAGTGGATGTGGAGAAATTGGACCGGTAGGTTCCGGTATATCCATTAATTAATGAAATAGATTTTATATAAAGATGGTAAGAGAAGGATTCAAGGTAGTTTTACTTTGAGTCCTTTTTTTATAGATACTTGTACCGGAATCCGGTACGTATAGCTTAGTGGAAGGGAGGATAGAAAACAAAATATAAAGGTAACTGGGAACTGATAATGCTATCGGTTCTTTTTTTATGCTTTCTTTTAGCAAATGGAAGGAGGAAAATAGAAAGTATGAAGAAATTTAGCGTAAAACAAAAGTTAAAAGCGTTCCTGGCTGCAGCATTATGTGTCTGTATGGCAGCCAGTCCGCTGACTGCTTTTGCGGAAAGTTTACCGGAGCAGGAAGAATCGATTCTTTCAGATAACTTTGATGAACTGGTACGCAAGGCGGCAGAAGAAAACAAAGAGCATGAAGCGGAGCAGATTGCTCTTAACAGTGCCGATGAGGGATTGGTAGTTAAAACTTATGCCTCTGGAAACTATGATTTTAATGTAGATTTAACTGTAGGAAAGACGATTAATTACAATGGCTATCAGACACACCAGTATAGTCTTTCGGATGGAACTGTAGTTTATTGCCTGGAACCAAGTAAAGCAAATCCAAGTAATGGACAATATACCGCTTCGGTATCCAATGATGCATTGCTTTCAGCAGTAGCCTACTATGGATATGGTGGACCGGGATATGAAAGTGATAAGGGTATGTATAACATGCTGCAGGAGAATGTTCGTCCTTATGCTTATGTAATTACCCATATGGCTTTATCCTGGGTGTATGATGGCTGTAGTGATGATTCTGATGCATTTAAGGGGAATGCAGCTACTGCAGATGGTATTAAAAACATTGTAAATCTTATCAATGCTTATTCATGGACAGTACCATCCGACTTTGCAGCATTTACCTTTGGAACGTCCGGACAGACCATGGGATTTGGATATTTCTATAATCCGGTTGGTTCCGTGAATTTAAAGAAAACATCCGCAAATCCGGCTATCTCAGATGGTAATAGCTGTTACTCTTTAAAGGATGCAGTCTACGGTGTTTATGGTGATTCCGGATGCACAGACCAGAGAGCAACCCTTACGACAGATGAAAGTGGAAACAGTAATTCTGTAGAGTTAAGTCCAGGAACTTACTGGGTGAAAGAAATTAGTGCACCGAAGGGATTTGCATTAGATACTGTAGCCCACCAGATAAGCATTAGTGGTGGACAGAATACTACAGTAGAATTGCAGGATAATCCACAGGCAGACCCAGTTAGTATATTATTAGGAAAAGTAGATAAAGATACGAATGCTAATAAGCCACAGGGAAGTGCTTCTCTTGCTGGAGCAGAGTTTACCGTGAAATATTATGATGGACTTTATGACATTGATCCAGCTGTACAGGGGCAGACAGCGGTTCGTACATGGGTTCTTAGAACGAATGAGGATGGCTATTGTAGATTAAGTGAAAATTTTAAAGTGTCTGGAGATGATTTTTATTATGTAAACGGAAATCCAGACCCTACTATGCCACTTGGAACACTTACTATTCAGGAAACTAAAGCTCCCGTAGGATATTTAATTGATGATACGGTTTTTGTAAGTAAAATTACTGGAACAGGTATTTCGGAATGGGTGGATACTTATAACCAGCCAGTCATTAAGGAGCAGGTTATTCGTGGTGGAGTGAAGATTCAGAAGCGTGACTATGAGAATGGCTCAACTCCACAGGGTAATGGTAACTTTGCTAATGCTGAGATTAGCATTATCAATAATGGTGCCAATGCGGTATATGTAAATGGCAATACTTATGAGCCGGGACAGACTGTACTTACCATGGTTACTGATAGTACCGGACTTGCACAGACAGCAGCGGATGCACTGCCACATGGTGATTATATGTGGAAAGAGACAAAAGCACCTGCAGGTTATCTGATTTCCGGTGTAACAGAGGGAACCTTTGCTATCCGGGAGAATGGGGTAATTGTAGACCTTTCCGCTGCAGATAAAGGTGTCAATGATAAGGTTATTCGTGGTGGCGTTAAGATTCAAAAACGTGACTACGAGACAGAAGATACTACACCAATGGGAAGTGCAACTCTTGCCGGAGCAGAGGTCAACATTGTTACAACCAATGATAATCCGGTTATCGTAAATGGTGTTACTTATACCAAAGGTCAGGTTGTTACAAAGCTGACAACAGATGAAAATGGATGTGCACAGACAACAGCAGATTTACTTCCAAGTGGAACATATTCTGCAGTTGAGATTAAAGCACCACAGGGATATCTTCTCGCTGGTGTTATCATCCAGAACTTTACCATCAGTAAGAATGGTGAAATTGTAGATTTATCTGCAAAAGATACGTCCTTTAAGGACAAGGTGAAACGTGGGGACTTTGAACTTCGCAAGATTGATTCAGAGACACAGGAGTCAATGGATGGGGTATCCTTTGACATTACAAATGTAACTACCGGTGAAAAACACAGATTCACAACTGACGAGAACGGCTATTATTCATCCAAGAATGACTGGAATCCACATTCCCAGAATACAAATGGTGGTGGAGCAGAGGATGGTCTTTGGTTCGGTCAGACAACTGGTGGAGCAATGGCAGCGGTAGATGACAGCCTGGGAGCATTACCATATGGTGTTTACCTGATTGATGAAGTGGAAGGTATTAATAATGCCGGAAAAGAAATGTTCCATGGCTATTTATATGTTCGTAGAAACAATGTAACTATCAACATGGGTAACATTGAAAATTATGGAGATGCACCGGAGATTACCGTAAATACAAAGGTAAAAGACCCGGCAACTGACACCCAGTATTCCAAAGCACAGAAAGACCTTACCGTAGTAGATGAGGTATCTTTGGATGGTCTGATTCCAGGAAGAGAGTATACCATTGAAGGAACTCTTATGGATAAGGAAACCAGAAAACCTATTTTAACTGCAGATGATAAGGAAGTAACAGCAAAGACAACCTTTACTGCTACCAATGTTACACAGGTCATTGAAATGACTTATACACTGGATGCATCCGACCTTGCCGGAAAGTCTATTGTAGCCTTTGAAAAGGTATATTATCGTGGCAAGGAAGTAGCTGCTCATGAAAGCATTACAGATAAAGACCAGACCATTTACTTCCCGGAGATTAGCACCAGTCTTACCGATGATGTTACCGGCGGACATATGGCAGAAGCAGCAGAAAATATGAGCCTTACCGATACGGTAAATTATAAAGGCTTACGTCCTGGCAGAGAGTATGTCTTAAAGGGAATTTTAATGGATAAGGCAACTGGAAAAGAGCTTCTTATCAATGGTGAGAAGGTAACACAGGAGCTTCGGTTTACTCCGGATGATACAGATGGCAGCGTAGATATGACCTTTACCTTTGACGGTTCTGCACTTGCCGGAAAAGCAGTAGTAGCTTTTGAGAGCTGCTTATATGATGGCAAAGAGATTGCGGTACATCATGACATTGATTCTGAGGAACAGACAGTGCATATTCCTGAGATTGAAACAAAGTTAACGAATGATAAAACTGGTACTCATGAAGCACTGGCAGAGAAAGAAATGTCTCTTACTGATACCGTACCATACCACAACCTGATTCCTGGCAAAGAATATACCATGAAAGGTGTATTAATGGATAAGGCAACTGGAAAAGAACTTGTTATTAATGGTAACACAGTAACACAGGAAGTAACCTTTACACCAGAGAAGGCGGATGGAAGCGTAGAGCTTACCTTTACTTTTGATGGTTCTGCACTTGCCGGAAAGACCGTTGTAGCGTTTGAGGACTGCTATTATGATGGTAAGGAGATTGCCGTACACCATGATATTAAATCAAAAGACCAGACAGTAGATATTCCAAAAATCGTTACAGAACTGGTAAATGATGCAACAGGTGACCATGAAGCGGCAGCTTCTACAGAAATGAGCCTTACGGACAAGGTATCTTATTACAACTTAAAGGTTGGTAAGGAATATACAATGAAGGGAACTCTGATGGATAAGACAACCGGAGAGCTGCTTCTGATTAATGGTGAACAGGTAACTAAGGAAGTAATCTTTACACCGGAGCAGCCGGATGGAAGTGTGGAGATGACCTTTACCTTTGATGGTTCTGCACTTGCCGGAAAAACAGTAGTAGCCTTTGAGGACTGCTTAAGAGATGGGAAAGAGGTAGCGGTACATCACGATATTAATTCAAAAGAACAGACTATCGATATTCCTGGTCTTAAAACAGAGTTGAAGGATGATGTTACCGGAAGTCATAATGCCCTTGCTTCAGAGAAAATGTCTTTAACAGATGTTGCATCATATACCGGATTAATTCCTGGCAAAGAATATACCATGAAAGGAACGCTGATGGATAAGACAACCGGAGAGCCGCTTCTGATTAATGGTGAACAGGTAACTAAGGAAGTAATCTTTACACCGGAGCAGCCGGATGGAAGTGTAGAGCTTACCTTTACTTTTGATGGTTCTGCACTTGCCGGAAAATCTGTGGTAGCCTTTGAGGACTGCTTCAGAGATGGAAAAGAGGTAGCGGTACATCACGACATTGATTCTAAGGAACAGACCGTTGATATTCCGGATATTTCAACGGAATTAAAGGATGATGTTACCGGCAGTCATGCTGCAGAAGCGTCAGGAGAAATGTCTCTTACAGATGTAGTTCCATATCACAATCTGATTCCTGGCAAAGAATATACCATGAAAGGTGTATTAATGGATAAGGAAACCGGTAAGGAGCTTGTCATTAATGGTAACACAGTTACACAGGAAGTAACCTTTACACCGGAGAAAGCGGATGGCAGCGTAGAACTTACCTTTAAGTTCGATGGTACTTCCCTTGGTGGAAAGACAGTGGTAGCTTTTGAAAGCTGCCTGTATGATGGCAAGGAAGTAGCAGTACACCATGATATTGATTCTAAGGAACAGAGTGTTGATATTACAAATCCTCCTGTACCGGAAGCACCTAAGCCAAAGACTGGTGACAATTCACCGGTTCTTCCGCTTACCGTTGCTCTGGCAGCTTCCGCAGCCGCGATCGGCGTTGGTGCAAAAAAGGCATCACGCACTAAGGCAGCTAAGGAAAAGACAGAGGATAAATAAGTATTTGATTCAATAAAAACAGAATAATGCACCCAAAGGAAGTGGTTATGAAACAGCACTGCTTCCAGAGGGTGCTTTTTTTATGCCTAAAAATATGTACCGGATTTCGGTACACATACGAAATGGAGGAAATTTTATGTTTAATAAAAGAAAACGGATACCTGGTTATGTATTTATCGTAGCATTTTTAGCACTGGTTATTTCAGCAGCAATTGCATTTTTATGTCCTATCCCGGATAAATTCCGTCAGTTGGTATTCTGGGGATTAGTAGTGGCTGGAACGATTATCGGAGCATTGATTGCAGCAAAAAGAAGCGGAAAGGGGATGTAAGGATGAAGAAGAACGCATTAAAGTTTTTCATTAAACTGAAAGAAAATAAATGGTTATATTTACGAGGAATGTACTGCATCCTGATGGCAGTGTTTACGCTGCAGATATCTGGTATTTCGGTATTTGCAGCAGATTATTCAGCAGTAACAGCACCAATTGATAACTTAAAAGGACTTGTTTCTGCAATTGTATCTTCACTTGGATATATCTATACCTTATGGGGTATTGGTGAATGGGCAGTTTCCTTCCAGGGCTCAGAAGGAACCATGCAGGCTCAGTCCTTCCGAAGAATTGTCGGTGGTATTGTGGCGGTCATGGCACCACAGATTTTAGCAGTATTAGTATAAAAAAGAGAAGGTAAAAGGTATGGAAAGTTTTTTTGATTTTACAATTACTCCCTTTTACTATATTGGAATGGCTATCTGGAAGGTCATGCTGATATTAATTGGCGTGACCGCCGGAGAAACCCCACAGGCTTTTTCAGAGGGAACCTGGAACTATATTACACAGTCTCTTTATCCACTGTTTCTTGCTATTGGAAGTACGCTTCTTAATGTCTTTTTTTTGATTGGATACCTTAGAAGTGTAAGCAATCTGAGAGACGGAATGACGCTTGAAATGTTTATCGAACTATGTATTAAGGTGGCATTAGGAAATCTGGTCATTCAGTCTATTATTCCTATTATGGAGCAGATTTTCAATCTTGCCGGAGGAATCTCAAAGTTGTTAATAGCCGGAACAGACAATCCATTCGTACAGAGTGATATGGATGGTGGGGCGATATTTTTCTATGCGGTCTTTGGAATCATATACTTTGCCGTCTGCCTGGTAAGTTCGGTGACTATCTTCCTTACGGTTTATGGACGATATCTGCAGTTATATCTTCTTGTCCTGTCAGCACCGATTGCCTTGTCTACGATACCGGGGGGACCAGGAATATCACAGACTGCGGGGGCATGGTTTAAGACCCTGTTAGCAAAATCCTTTTCAATTGTACTTATTGCACTGGCTATTATTATTGCATCTAAAATGTGTGCGGCAATTGACTTTGGACAACTTGCGGGAATTGAGGCGGCGGACGGATTTATACAGGCTCTACAGAACATATTTAATATGTTACTTCTGACAGCATCAGTAAAGGGTGTGGATGAATTTATGCGAAGAACATTTGCATTATAGTAAAAGGAAATGTACCGGAATCCGGTACGAAAGAATAAATGGAAAGGAGAAACAATGCCAGCATTTAATATAAACCAGCGTTTTGCAAGTAAGAAAAGCTGTACGACACCGGTATATGAAATACCAAAGAATACCAGGGAGTGGCTTGGTATAGATACCATACGGAAAAATGGTATCTTTAAAATAGAACCAATGAATGGATTGGCAATGTATGACCGTTGCTATATCTTTGAAGATGTTAATTATATCAACAAAGATATTGATAAAAAGAAAAGTGCACTGTTAGAACTGATAAAGCTGTTTAAGTGTATGGACAGCCAGTTTAAAATAACCGTTGCCAGTGAGCAGCATGATATGAAGTCTTTTTTCAATGAAGTATTTGCTCCAGTAAATGGAGAAGAATATCCTCTTTTGGAAAAAGGAATTGGTACCTGGATTAATCAGAAGATAGAGGAGGGGACCAGGGATATTAAGAAACTGCTGCTTCTTACCGTTACACATCGGGCAAAATCGTTCGAAGAAGCAGAAACATTCTTTGGAACGCTTGATACAACCTTAACAACTATATTTTACGGACTGAATAGTCAGATATACCGGATGAGTGCTGCAGAGAGATTAAAAGTCATTCAGAGAATGACTTGTGCCGGCGCAGGAAGTATTCCGGTGTCCAAGGAAATGATAGAAAGAGAAACAGATGATTGGAAGAACCAGATTGTTCCGGCATATATTGAGAGTGAAACAGATTATATGCAGGTGAATGACCGGTATGCGACTATTCTATTTGGACATAATTATGACCAGTCATTGAATGAAGAAAAAGTAATGCATTCCCTTACGGATGTGAATTTTCCGGTATACATTACGCTTGATATGGAACCAATCAGAAAAAAACTGCTTAAGGACAGACTGCTTGTAGCGCATACCAATAATGAAAGAAACATGTCAACAGAACGTGATAACCTGAATAACAGAGGACAGTATGGAGCAGACAATTCCTATACCTTAAGGAAGAAGAAAGAAGACCTGGAGAATATGATGGATCAGGTCGATGGCAATGATGAAGATGGATTGTTCTTAGGAATGCTTGTTATGGTATCAGCTGATTCTCCGGAAATGTTGGAACAAAGAGCTGATACATTAATGCAGATAGCAACCTCTAATGGATTTACGTTGGACCCATATTACAACAGACAGCTTAGGGCATTTAATACGGTACTTCCGATTGGAGGAAGACAGGTAAATCATATGCGTCCACTGTTTACATCTTCTGCAGTAGCTTTCCAGCCATTTTATGCAAAAGATATGCAGTCTGGAAAATTCATTTATGGACTGAATACCACCACAAAGCAGCTCCTTCGTGGTGACAGAAAAGCTCTTCCTGCACCACATGGAATCATGGTAGGACATACCGGGTCTGGTAAATCAATGCTGATTAAAATCACAGATATTTCCCAGCCTTTACTTTTTACAGATGATGATGTAATTGTTATTGACCCGAATAATGAGCAGAAAGATTACATCGAAGAGCTGCATGGACAGTTCTTTGATTTTACACCACAGTGCCAGGTGTTTTTAAATCCATTTGAAATACCGGAATATGTGGCAGCTGGAAATGATGTGGAAAAGAATATGTTTATCGCAAAGAAAACGGAGTTTGCAATTTCTTTCTGTGCTGCCATTATGACTAATATTGTGGTAACGCAGGTGCATATGAATTATATATCAAGAGCAGTCCGGAAAATGTATGAGGACTATTTCAAACTGCGTACTCCGTGGTCAAAGAACAAAAACCAGCCGACACTTTGTAAATTAAGAGACCTTTTGAAAGAGGAAATAGAAAAGAGTGAATACCGGGAAGACCGGAGAATATTGCTGGATATTGTTGATTCCATGGAGACCTTTACCGATGGTCCTTATGATATGTTTGCTCATCCATCCAACCTCGATATTGATAATCGTCTGATTGGATTTGGATTAAAAAATTTACCGGATTCTGTATGGGAGCCTGCAATGCTTACGATTATGCATTTCCTTTCCATGAGGATAACATATAACCAGCAGACACTTGTTGCACTGCGTCTGATTGTGGATGAAGCACAGTATCTTTGTGCAAGACCTTCTACTGCAGAGCAGCTTCTTCACGCTGTAGAAACATATCGAAAAGCAGGAGCCGTTGTTACACTGGCAGTGCAGAATCTTACAAGAGTATTAGAGCATGAAGATTTAAGAGATATGTTTTCAAACTGTCCTTACAAATGCTTTCTTGATTTGGGTGGTGTCGATGCAGCAAGCCTTGCTGAAATTATGGAACTGTCCTCAAGGGAATACCGTGAACTTGAGAATCCAAAACCGGGACATGGTGTTATGTGCTGGGGTGGTCAGATATTTTTATTTGATACATATATGAATCATGACAATCCATTATATCCTCTTTTAAGTACAAACTTCCATGAAAAAGCAGCACAGGCTGCGGAAAATAAACAGGAAGAGATGAAAGCATATAACCACGAATAAAGAAGGTGTGGTATGGAAATACGAACATTAGAATCTGTCGGGATTCAGACCGTAGAGAGTGGAATCAAAACAGCAAAACAGAAGATTACAACTACGGAAGAAAGAGCCGAGGAAGCATTTTTAAACAGTACCATGGGGGAAGAAGAAAATGATAATTCTTTTGACCAGGACAGAAGAAATAAAAAAGGTGGCAATCATAATAGCTGGATTGATACCATTTATCGTGGCAGGAATCGCAGGAAGGAATTGGAAAGAAAACGGGAGCAGATAAAAAAAGAGGGCTACCGGAAAGCAGAAACAAAAATGATTCTTGCCAGAAAAGGAAGTGAGAGTGCTGCGGCGAAAGGTGGTATGATGTCTGCTGCAGCAAAATCCGGTTCAATGCAAGCTACCGGAAATGGAACAAAGACGGGTATCCAAACTGCGTCATCCGGAGCGGCAGGTGGTGCGGCAAAGGGTGCTGCAAAAGGAGCGGCAAAGGCAGGAGGTACCGCCGCATCCGGAGCAGCTACTGGTGGAGTAATGCTTGGTGTAGCTGTTGTTAAAAAGACGATTGAAGTCGGACGACGTGAAGGCAGGAGAATAAAAGCAAACCTGGAATCAACAACTGATATGAAACAAAGCAAAAGGACAGAAGTAACCGGAAAAAGAAAGAGTAAGAAGAAAGGAAAATCAGATGATGGCAGTCCTGGTTCTATGGAATTAGGAAGCGGATTATCTATCTTTTTCCTGGTAAAATTATGCGCAGCTTTTATGATGGTTGTTGGTGGTTTTGCAATAGCAGTTGCATCCTGCACACCTAAAAAAGCAGAAGAGGAAGGATTAAAAATTGTTGACGTTGCAGAACAGGAACTGGAAAGTTCTGACCTCAATATAGGCGGTGACAAATACAAAAAATGGTATGGCATGGATGATAACTGGTGTGCTATGTTCGTTTCCTGGTGCGCTGACCAATGTGGTTATATAAAGGATGGCACCATGCCAAGGACTGCCAGTGTTGCCAACATGGCACAGTGGTATATGAAAGCTGACCTCTATCAGAAAAAAGAAAGTGGATATGAACCAAAAGCCGGTGATATTATTTTCTTTGGAAATGGAAAAAGTCATACCGGAATTGTGGTAGACTATGACAAAGAAAATCAGATTGTGATAACAATTGAAGGAAATACTGGAACGTCCTTTGCAAAACCATACCATAAAGGAAGCCAGGTAAAGAAATGTAAGTACCCACTGAATTATAAATATACGGTTGGATATGGCACACCGGAATATCCGGCAGAGGAAGATTCAACAGAGACTGCAGAAGGTGAAGTGGATGCAGCTGGTGATGCTCCATAATGGCTGCATACTAAAGTGGACTGGATATCAGTTTTTCTGTGTGATATAGTAGAATCAGAAAGAAAAAGAAATCCAAAACAGTAAAAATTACTGCGAGGATTTCTTTTTTTGTTGCCTTGTAATCGCAGGAATAAGAAAGAATGTACCGGAATCCGGTACGGAAAGGAGAAGTTAAGAATGAATATACCAATCAATCAGGATATTGAGACAACATATCGGAATGAATTTGTGAAAGGCTTTTCGATATATGAATTTGGTTTTTCTTTTGGTGGATTCGTAGCAATTGCACTTGTAACAATTTTACTTTGGTGGAAGTTTGATGTTGCTTTTAATATCGGAGTATATGCAGGATTCCCGTTTGCAATTCCATTCTTTATCTGTGGCTTTTACAAACCAAATGGAATGTTGTTGCCCCAATATATCAAAGAGAGAAGATTTGAGAAAAAAACATGCAAATTAACATATGAAACAGATGATATATCAGAAGAGGGAAAGCCATTTTCCATGAAGAGTAATGGAAGCCTGACAAGCTGCATGATACCTGTGAAGGAGAAAAAGAAAAGGGGTGCTCAAAAAGATGATGAGAAAATATTACGAAGAAAAAGAAAGTGACGGAGCAAAAAAATATATTGTTCCGCTTCTTTGTGCGGTAGCGGCAGTAGTAGTTCTTGGCGGATTATTTTATCTGAAAGGAAGGCAGGATAAGAAAAAAGAAGCGAATACAGAAGCCGTTACTGAAACAGAAAGTGAAGCCGGTAGTCTTACCAGTCAGATGCAGGAAGCACTTGCTACAGAACAGGAGACTCTTGTTTCAATTGATAACCTGAATGAATATGTTTCTGTTCTTGAGTCCGAAAAGCAGCAACAGTTTTTGGAAAGTCTTACCAATTTTGTGAAAGAGGAAGGAATAGCTGCAGAGAGTGGAACCATCTTTTATACAATGGTTCCGGAGAATGACCAGGAGAGTGTATCTTATTTTGTCAGCCTTGGTGGCGAACCGGAAGTGATATGTCAGCTTTCCTATCATACAAGAGAAAAGATAGTGACAGCTTCAAAATCTACTTACACAAGAGAAGAAATTGAAAACGAAGCGTGGCAGAATAACGGACCGGATGAAAGGGATGTTCCTGCAGATGTGGATGCAGCTTTTGAACAGGAACAGGTTGTACCGGATTCCGGTACAGGTGAGGATGGAACAGCAGAGTAGAATATACCTGACCAGACAGTAACACCAGAGGATTTCTTGGTCATTAAAACAGAGAATATATAGTTGGAGGTGAAAAACAAATGGGAAAATGTAAATATCAATTGTCGTGAATGGAATAGTAAAACAGCAGGTGTATTGAGAGCTTAGATAAAATAGTTAAAGGAGAATAAATAAATGCGTTTTAAAGGAATTGAATTGAAAGAAAATACAGAAGCAGAATTATTAATAGCAATTGAAATTGTTGGAATCGAAGATTCAGATGAGCTTGAAGAATATGGAGAAGAATTAGAAGAAACATTAGAAGAAGATATCTTAGATTATGATAATTGTAATCCTTATGTAGAATTGGTAGATGACAATTTGTTAAATGTTCGCTGTGATGATATCACTTTTGATAAAAACGGAGTTGAAGTTTTAACAGATATTTACAATGATATTGTTAGTTCAAATATACAGAATGTCAACATCATGATTAACGTTCATGTAGATGCAGATGAGTGGTTTAAGACGGAAGATGGGACAGAATATAATGAGGATTCAGTAACACTAGAAGAGTTTTTAAACAATCTTGAGTATTAGGAGTTTAATTTACTGTTTCATTGGTTATTAGGAGAGGTAAAATAATTATGGATGGAGTGCAGGAAGGAGTAACACCATGACATTAAATGAAAAAGTGCATTATGAATATGAAAGATTTTATCTTGATATGATGCGCACGTCAAAGGAAAATATATTTGCTCATAGTGATGAAATCGAAGCAAAAAAAATGTTGAAGAAAGCAATCCTTAATAAGATAAAAAACATGAACGAGGATGAAGTGGAAAGCCTTCTGGTGGAAGATAATCTTTTGGAATCAGCATATCGTTTTCTGAAAGAAGCAAGATGGGATAATGAAGCTGAATCATTTCATCAGATTGTGAGTCAGTGGCTGGCTGCACTGCTCAAAACGGACGAGGTATAATATTTTATTTTTTTTATATACCGGGGTCTCAGGGGACAGCCCCTGACAAGATGCACGCCTACTTTCTAAGAAAGTAGGACAAAGTGCGTATCTTGCAAATATATAGCGTTCAAAAAATACCGATTTGACCATAAAAAGAGGTGATTTGAAACAAATGAAACACCTGAATATATGGAAAATGCGAAACATATGAAGCAGATTTGAAACAAAAAAACGTATTTTTGAAACAAAAACACAACTGAAACAGCAACATTTTGAACCAGACAATACAGGTGGAAATAAATTTGAGACAAAAATATGACAATTGGAACAAAAGATACTTTACTACAATGTAACAACTGAAATATTTTGATAACAGCACGCCGGAGAGCGGAAAACTGAAAAGCACTTAAAGCGGTTCAATGGAAGAATCAGATATGGACAACGTACCGGAATCCGGTACGCAAGGAGGGAGAGGATTTATGACCGAACGTAAATACTTAAGCGGCAGAGGTGGGAAAAAACTTCTGGATATGGAAAAAATCTATAAACAGATTGACAGCGGAAGAAGTATTGATGATGTTGCAAAAGAATGGGGTGTCAGCCGTGCAACACTGTACCGGCGTCATAGGGAATATCAGACAGAAGTTGCAGCACTGAAACACAAAAGTGACATTGACCTTGACCTTCCACCATTGCCACAGTAGGAGGAAAGAACGTACCGGATTCCGGTACATTTTTTATACATTAAAGCAAGAAGGAGGCAAGAATTTCTATGGAAGAAAAGATTCAGAAATGGGAGGAAGAGATTGAAAAAATAACCCAGCGTCAGAAAGAAATGAATGCTAAGTACACGGAACAAATCCGGGAGCTGCGGAAAAAGATTGAAAGTGCAAAGCAGCAGTTATTGGTTCAGAATAATGAAATGATAGCAGATGCAGTTCGGACAATCTATGGAGAAGTGACAGAGGAAAACATCGAGAGTTTCAAAGCAACTATGCAGTCATTGCTGGAGCAGAAAACTGGAAGTACACCAGCGGAAGAAGTGAAGCCGGAGCAGCAGACAGCAGGTAATTATTTCCAGAGGTAACCGCCTATGAAACAGAACCAGAAACAAATGAAAAGGGACAGGGATTTTAATCTCCGGTTGTCAGAACCTGAATACATTTATTTAAAAAAATGTGCAGAGGGAGCAGAGTTTCGGTTTAAAAATGGGCGGGTAAATTTTTCCGGTTATGTACGTTCCATGCTTTTAGAAAAATCCGGATACAAAAATACAACGTATCTGCGGCAGCTTCGTGATGTCGCATACGAACTCCGCAAAATTGGAACCAATGTCAATCAGATTGCAAAGAAAATCAATCAGGGTTATATTGGTTCCTCAGAGGATCTGGCAGAGTTAAAAGCATACCTTGAAAGAATCGAAAAAACATTTGATGAATTGAAAAACAATGTACCGGAATCCGGTACAAAAAAAGGTGTGGAAGGTGAGAACTAATGGCAACCACGATATTAATGCATATGAAAGAAAGCCCCGGCATTCCACATATACATCTTAAAAATGCAATCGATTATATTCTGGATGTGAAGCATGATTGTGCCAAGACTGATTATGGAACATTTGTCGGTGGAAACAGTGGAACAGACCACCGGGAAATCCTAAATAATTTTTTGGATACAAAAGATTTGTTTGGTAAAAGGGATGGAAGACAGGGGTATCACTTTGTTGTATCCTTTGCGCCGGGAGAGACAGACAAGGACACTGCTTTTTCTGTTGTAAAAGCTTTTTGTGAGGAATATTTAGGCGATGCATATGATTATGTTTTTGCACTGCATACAGACAAAGGACATCTGCATGGGCATATTATATTTAATTCTGTAAACCGGCTGGATGGATACAAGTATCATTATAAAAAAGGTGACTGGGAAAGATATATTCAGCCGGTGACTGACCGGGTATGTATGGAGTATGGACTTAAGCCTTTGACTTTTGAAGAGAAGAGAGTCGGATTAAGTTATGCAGAATGGCAGCAAAAAAATAAAGGCGTGGTGAATAAGCAGGACATATTAAAAGCTGATATTGACTATGCTATTCAACAATCGGAAACAATGGAGCAATACATATCAACAATGAAACAGATGGGGTATGAAATGAAGCAGCATTATTCCTACAAGGAGAAGCGGAGCTTTATCACTTATTCCATGAATGAAGGAGATGGAAAAGTTTTTCGGAGACGAGACCGGAGACTTGGCAGCGGCTACCGATTCGATGAAATAGTACAGCGGGTTAAAACGAAGGATGGTATTCGAACATACGAGGACATATTGGAGCAGCTAAACCGGAAAGCAGAGCCTTATCTTCGTTCTACGATGTTAAAAGGAAGCAGAACCTTTTACCGCTTATATCAGGCTGTAAATTATTACCGCCTGCCTAACCCGTTTGTGGTTCCATCTGCACAGGTGCGAAAGGACATGGTGCGCCTGGATAAATTATTAGAAGACTGCCGGTATTTAAAAGAACATCAGCTTCCTGATGCGGCAGCATTGAAACAAAAGCGGCAGTTTCTGCAGGAGAAGATGGAAGAATTAAAGTCAGAGCGGAAAACGTATTATCGAATCAAAGATATGATGCGACCAGAGGATGGAGAGTTGCTGGAAGAATATCGTGCACTTGCCAGGCAGTTAATGTCAGTAGAACAGACACATAGTGATAGATTTGAAGAAATAGAAGACCGAATGGAAGAAATAAAAAGTATACTTCCACATGATTATCTGGAAGCAGAAGACAGAGTGGCTGCAATTAATCAGGAACTTAAAAGGATAAAGAAAGAGAATGGAGTGATAGACCATTTACTTGGAACCGAAACTGCAGAGCTTCGACCAGATATTATTCTGAAAAAATAGTAAGTACCGGAATCCGGTACAAAAAAAGGTGGTGGTGATAAGATATGTGTGTGAGTGTCTCAACTTTAAAAGAAGACCTTGTGAAATATAATTATCTTTATGACAGTGCAGACAGTGTTATAGAGTATCTGAATGGTCACATAAGGGAAGGAAATATCAGCAGTGGACAGGCAGAATATATTTATGAGTGGTCATCCTATATACTTGGCTTTCGCCGGGAACCAATAACATTTTCTGCAGAAGGGAAAATGATAAAGATACAGATGGATGAGAAAGAAATCTCTCTTAAGGAAAATAAAAACAGTCTGTTGAGAAACAAGAAATTGAAAGCACCAAAATTGTAATGAACAAAAAATAGCTTCGTACCGGATTCCGGTACGTTTTTTATTTGGAAAGGAGAATCTATGAACCATTTAATTGAAGTAGAAGTAAAAAATGAAGGAAAAGAGAATGCGAGATTAAAAGCATACTTTGAGGCAGTAAAAGAAACTGCTAGAAAAAATAAGAAGGAGGAAAAATAAATGTATTCATTTGAAGAATTTATTGAAGAGATAAGAAATAATATTCTGGATTATCTTCCAGAAGAATATGAAGATGCAGATGTAGATATCCGGGAAGTTTATAAAAATAACAATGTAGCTCTTACAGGTCTGATGGTTCATCCTGAGAATGGAAATAATATTTCGCCAACGATTTACCTGGACGATTATTATAAAAAATATCAGAACGGAACTAATATGAATGGTGTACTGGAAGATATGGCAGATATAATTGTTTCCAATACGCCAAATGTTAATATTGATACGGAATTATTTACCAACTGGGAAAATATAAAAGAAAGAATATATCCACGGTTAAGTGCTATAAAAGGCAATGAAGAGTATTTGAAAAATAAAGTTTATACTCCGGTAGATGATCTGGCAGTAACTTATTATATTCTGGTGGATGAAAGTCCGGTAAATACTGCATCTGTTACGGTGACAAATAATTTATTTGAAAATTACAACATATCAAAAGAGGAGATGCATGAAAAAGCTTTTGATAATATGCACATAAGCTATCCGGCAAAAGTAGAAAGTATTGTGGAACAGCTGGCGAACGTATTACCGCCGGAAGAAATAGAAACAATGAGAGACGGAATTCCACTTTATGTTGTCAGCAATGAAAAAGGCATGAATGGAGCAGTTGAAATATTAGATCCACATACTATGGATTTGATAAAAGAAACTCTTGGAAATCAGGAATATCTTGCAATTCCATCCTCTGTCCACGAATTCCTTATCATGCCAATGGATGAGTCAGGTTCTTTTAGAGAAATGGCAGCAATGATACAGGAAGTTAATCAGACGGCAGTATCTAAAGAAGAGATACTTTCTGATCACCCATATAAAATCGATCCAGAGAGACATTTATTTATCAGCGCAGATAGGGATATAACGGTTGAGAAGCAAATGGAAAATAAAAATATTGAACAGAAACAGATGGATATAATGATGCAGCCAAATGTTCACAAGAGAAAAATTGAACAGAGAGGACCAAGATTGTAGGAACTGCAAGTCAGTTCTTTTATGGCGTACCGGATTTCGGTACGCCTTTTTGCGTGAGGTGACAGAATGGTTTATGAAATTATGAAGTGCGGAAAAAGAATCCGGATTTCAAAAAACAGATATATTTACCTGAGACGGAAAAAGAAAGACATTGAGCATCTGGAATTTATTGGTGGAATCCGTCTGAAGGATTTAAAGAAGGAACCAGATGAAAATATAAAAGCAGATGACCGCTTAAATGCTGGCTGGGCAGAATATCCATTGCTGAATGAAGAAAGCTGCTCCGGCAGAATTTGTGGTTATATTACAGTAAAAACAGCGGAAGGAAAGGAAGCAGGTTATGTTGCCATCTATGCGAAGCATAAGCTGCCACTTGCCTTATTTGCAGCATTATATGGAATATATATTGCTGTGCCACTTACTGTGTTAGCGGTAGTATCTTTGACATATCTTATTGTGTCAAATCGTCCAAGAGATATGCCCGAAGAAAAAGCAAGTGAGATACCGGTAGCAGAAGATGTGACAGAATATGATGATAGCCCGGTACCAATTGAAACAGATACTGCAGCGGATGAGGTAAATGCAGAAGGAAATGTGTCCTTTAATGCATACTCTGGTGATTACAATGTTGCAGAAGGTGACAGTATTCCACTTAATAATATATCCACAAATGATGTGTATCTTCGCTATTTGCTTTATACATCTTCCGGCCAGGAGATATATACATCAGATTTAATTGCCCCAGGAACCCAGATAGATTTTACACCTTCCAATTACCTACAACTGGGCAGGACGGATGTGAAAATGTATGTGGAATGTTATGCCTTAGACAAAGCAACAAAATATCCAGGCAGCTGCACATTTGATATTAGTATTGTATATAAGTAAAAGGAGGAAACAGAAAATGAAGAAAAAAATATTGAGTGGTTTTTTGACACTTGTTGCCATGATGACAATATCAACTGGAAGTGTATTTGCACAGGACCTGATAAAATCCACTCCTTCCAGAGCAGACGATGTAACTGCAGGTGAAGATGTGACACAGGGCAAAAAGACGGAATATGCAGAACCGGAAAGTATATCTGATACGACATATGAATCAGATAAGGTTGTTTACATTTATGCTACAGAGACCAGCAACGTGGTTATCAGTCTTCCAAAAACACTTATCATGGGAGAAACGACTACACCGGGTATTTATTCCGGAGAATGTGCAGTAGGCATCAGTGGTGATATTGCAGGAAGCCAGAATGTAGTCGTTACACCAGAAGTGACAGACAGCATTGCAGAAACCGGAGGTAAACAGTCCAACTTAATCACAACGGTTACAATTAATGATGGAGACAGCCTCACAGTTACTGCAAATGAACTTTTAGAAGGTCCTGTAAATGCAACAACAAGAATTGTTACATCAGGTGTAACCTCTGGAACATGGAAAGGAGCACTGACCTTTCATGTGTCTGTAACAAATAATTAGTAGTAAATGGAACGTACCGGAATCCGGTACGTTCCGCTTTTGGAGAAAGGAGACCGTTTTGAAAGTAAAAAGATTTACAGCCTTACTCTTAATCTTAATCTTGTGCATTGGCATGATATCTGCCTCAGCAGAAGAAGTATATCCGGACATGATGCAGAATGGTGAAGTTGAAGTGGAAGTAGAAAATAAGGTGGAGAACGAAACGGAAACAGAGCAGGATGCAGTAACAGAAGAGGAAACAGAAACTGAATCTGAACATGAAACTATGATTGTGGAAACAGACACAGAACGTGAACAGGAAAAAACGGAACAACTACAGCAGATAAATATGCTGGATAGTGTATTGGTGAAAAAGACGTACCTTGCGGGTGACCTTAAGATATGTCTTGGATATCCGGATAACAGATATTTTACCGGAACAGCAAGCGGAGAGGGAGGTGTTCACTGGAAGACTGCCAGTCCTACAGAAAATCTTAATTCACCGAGTAACTGGTGGTGGCTTATGGATGGGTGGTATGATACTTATGGCTCTGCATGTTACTTTAATGCCAATGGTTCGCCGAATAATGGTCCTACATCTTCCGGTCTTGTCATTGCCAAATATAATACTTCCTACACCAATGTATTCTTTAACTGTGCACAGTATAAAGAACTGAACCCGGACTTGGCAGGCATGACAGATGCAGAAGCCTGGGCACACTGGCTCCAGTACGGAATGGCAGAAGGCAGGCGGACATCTTATATCTTTCACCCGGCACAATACAAGACGCTGTATGGTGACTTATCTGCTGCGTTTGGTAACAATTATCCGACTTACTATCAGCATTATGCACAGACAGGAAGAGCAGAGAATCGTTGGGGAAACTATGCTACCATGTATTTTAATGCAAATGGTGGAAGCTGCAGCACTGCAAGTATGCTGACATCTTATGGTATGCCGGTTGGAACAACACCAACAGTGCATAATACTGCTTCACTTCCAACTCCGACCAGGAATGGATATATATTTGAAGGATGGTATACTGGCAATAACGAAGCTATTACAGCGGGAATGAATTGCTACTGGATAAATGATTTGACAGTATATGCTCACTGGAAGGAAATTGGGAAAGCAACGGTAACAGTAAACCATTACAAGCAGAATGTATCCGGCAATGGTTATACACTTGCAGCAACAGAAAGTGTATCCGGTTCAATTGGAAGCAGTACAACACCAGCGGTAAAAAAGTATACCGGATTCACTGCACCAAAGACTCAGACCGTTACAATCCCAAAAGGTGGCACATCTGTTAATTATTACTATAGCCGGAACAAATATTCGGTAACGGTAAATACGGATAATGGAATAGCTGCTGCATCCGGCGCAGGCACATATTATTATGGTTCTGCTGTTTCAGTTGCAATTACACCAAAGGCAGGATACAAAATCAATAGTGTTACAGCATCTTCAGGCATCAGCAATCCATACAATTTTACAATGCCAGCCGGAAATGTTACGATTACGGCAACAAGTACAATGTCTGATGTGACAGTTACGGTACCATTATGCTTGATTGCTGGTGAAAGCGATACATCTTTTGTTATTACAGCGGATAATGCTGGTGGAGTAGTTACTATAGAGGTGCCGGAAACACTACAGTTTATCCAGGAGAATAAGGAGCAGGTAATTAATGGAAACATACAGTTATCAGCCAATACACTTACAGCGGATAGGCATCAGATAACTGGAACAGTTACAACAGAAAGGTTTAGTGCAGGTTCCTGGAAAGCATCATTTAACATTAACATCAAATACCAGGCTGAATAGTAGAGAGGACTAAAGAGGACTATATATCAAAAAGCAGATATGGTATTATATAATCAGAAAGAAAAGGAAATTCCAAATACAGCTTAATGAGCTGTAGATGGAATTTCTTTTTTTTTACAACAAAATAACAATTGTACCGTAATCCGGTACGGAAAGGATGATTATGGGTAATAATTTTATTGATGAAGTTTGTGATAATATGCATGGGATTGAGTATAAGTATGATCTCCTTGCCAGAATGGATCAGGACTGTAAATATTATTTACAGCATCCACATGAGAAACATTTATGGGCAGGAAATGTGGAAGAACATATTGAAGACATGAAAAAATTATATAACAGTTTTCCGGATGAGGGAAAACCCGAATGGCTCAGTATGGAAGAAATTGAAACATATGAAAAGGAAATGAAGGCACTTACAAAAAACCTGACACCGGAGAAGGAGAATAAAACAGCGGTAAAAAAGAAATTGGAGCAGAAAGGACCAAAATTATAATGTATTAACATGATGATGTACCGGAATCCGGTACATTTTTTGTTGCCAATCATCGTAAAGAGTGCTTGTAGCAGGTTCTTACGATGGGAAAGGAGAAGGAATGACGGAGCAGGATATTATGGAGGTTATTTCAGAGGTAAATCAGCGGGTAGCCAATGTGGAAAAAGAACGTACAGCGGAGCAGGTGACGTTTCGCCTTGCAATCAAGCGTCTGACCAGACTTATCGGGCAGCTTGGTGAAGACCATGCTGCAGAAGCAGAGTTGATTCAGTTCGCAGCAGACAGTAAAGACATTGATATATTAAAGGAGCGGCTTGTTCAGATAAATTCGTTTGGGTTACGGAATATTGAAGAGCCAAGGCTGTTTATTGATATGGATGGAACACTGGCAAAATTTCAGACTGTTGATACACTGGAAAAATTATATGAAAAGGGGTATTTTTACAACCTTCCACCAAATGAAAATGTAGTGGAAGCAATCAGAAATATCATAAATAATCATCCGGAGAAGGAAGTGTATATATTGTCTGCAGTATTAAGTGACAGCAAATATGCGAAAGCGGAAAAAGATGCATGGCTTAATAAATATTTGCCGGAGATTGATGCGGAGCATCGTATCTATCCACCTTGTGGGGATAGTAAGCTGGCATATGTTCCTGGTGGAATCCGGACAACAGATTTTCTTTTGGATGATTACACACATAATCTTATACTCTGGGAGCCACCAGCAAAAGGAATCAAGCTTTTAAATGGTATTAATCATACAAGAGGTACCTGGCAGGGCAGTATGCTTAGGTTTGATAAGAAGCCGGAGCAATTGGCTGCGGATATTGTAAAAGTAATAGAAGGCGCACAGATGAAGGATATGCGACCACAGGATAAGATACTGCATCAGGAACAGAAAGCACCTAAATTATAAAAGATAAGGAGGAAATGACAATGGAGATAACAGAAACAAAGGAAGCAGTAACAAAAGCACCGTTTTCAGCATGGGTGGGTAATTTACATGCGTATACAGAAGGAAAGACGGAAGGACGTTGGATAGACTTTCCACAGAGCAAAGAAAATCTGCAAAAGGCAATAAATGATATTTCAAAGAATGGAGCACATGAAATCTTTATTGCTGATTATGATTTCAGGGATGATTGCACCTATCTTAATAATATATTTTCGGAGTACAGTAGTATTTCCGAACTGAATGTAATTGCAAAACTGATTGGTTCAGAGCAGCATCCAGCAGTAGAAGCTTATCTTAGTCAGGATGATGGTGTTTCACTAAAACAGCTGGCAAATCTCTATATGCAGGAGTCCGAAATACCATATCATACCTTTTCATTTAAGGGAAGTGATAATCCGGATGTAATGAAGCGATTATCGGATGAGGGAAAAATAGGGTATGAGCTGGTAGAAGCTTATGACATTAAAGAGCAACTGAAAGGAATCACTGTTAATGAGGTTGATATTTCACAATATATTGATGTAGAAGCAATTGGAAGGGATGCCATCATGGAGGGATTTGGATGTTGTGATGGCGGATATTATATTTCAAATGAGAAAAGTGTTAATACCGATTATTATACAATGGAAGAAATTGAAGAGGAACTGGATGAGATGGAACCGGTACAGAATGCGGAAGTTGAAAAAACTGTGAATGTGGAAAAGGAACAGAAAGAACAGCTGTTGCGTACGCATCCGGAACCGGCACTTAGGCAGCCACGGTTATAGGGGGTGAAAGTATGATGCAGAAACATGAACGTGCCATTAAAAAATTAAAAGATGAACTGGCTCTTCTCTTAGAAGAGATAAAGAATATGCAGGCACGAATTAATCAGTTAGAACGGGAAATGGCTATTGAAGAAGCAGAACAGGTGGAACAGGAAAAAGAGCCAGTTGTGCTTAAAAAGAGCGAAGAACTGAAGGCACCAAAATTGTAATACATAGATTTCAAGAGATTAGTGTACCGGATTTCGGTACAGAAGGGAGAAACATTGACAGATAAATATAATGTTGTAATTGAAGTGGTAGATACAAAAGAGTATATATCGATTGAACTTCCGCAGGATGAAGACAGCCTGCAGGAACAGCTGAAAGAATATGGGATTAATGAAAGCACAAAAGTCAGACTTCCATTTTTGAATGGGAAAATTGAAAATGATGAAGACATGCTTATAGAAACAGACTTGTGGTATGTTACAGATAAAACATTTTCAGGAATGGAAGGCTTGAATGTCTTGCTAAGTAAGTCGGAAGAACTTAAGAACGAGCGAGTGGAATCATATGCAATGGAACACAGGGATGATATAAATTCTCCGGAGAATTTGCTGAATTTACTGGTTCAGAAAGAGGATATTCCATATCATGAGTATACAAGTGATCCAGGTGCTGGTATTACAAGGGGAATATCAGCGAATGGAAAATTTGGAAGGACATATTTATATGAAAATTATAAAGAAATGTGGCGGGATATAAATACGATTCCATGTAGAACGGAAAAGATGATCGATTTTATGTCGTTGGAAACAATAGGCGGAGCCATTGCAGCGGCAAAAGGAATTACAGTTTGTGAAAATGGATATCTGGAAGCTGAAAAACTTGATTTGCAGAAATATTCATTAACTGAAATAAAAGAGCAGTTTATGGATTATGAAAACAAGATTGAACCGAAAAGACCAGTCCAGACACATCATCAGAAGATGAAGAGTCCTAAATTATAAAAGATGTACCGGAATCCGGTACAAATGATAAAGGTATCTTTATTGCTTATTGGCAGTAAAGGTACCTTTTTTGGAAGGGAGAAGATATATGGATATTGATGTTACTATGAAAATCGACAGAGATGCCATGATGAGCAAAAGTGAAAAGAGCAGGACAATTGCTAAAGGATGGGTGGAAGTAGAAAACTGCATCAAGTTTCCTGTTTTTGTTCGAACTTATATGGATAAGGAAACGCAGGAAGAAAAGATGTTTGTATCCATGCCACAGCGTAAAGGAGTGAAAGGATATTCCAACATTATTTCTTTCGAGAATAAGGAAACAAGGGAAGAAATTGAAGATGTTGTATTAAAAACAGTATTGAAACAGGCATTTAAATCTTTTGAAAAAGTATCCATCTTAGAAACCAAAATAACATTGCTTCCAGAAGATACAAAAAACCGGCAGGTAAAAATCAAAGGAATTGCATCTATAAAGTTGGAAGGTGGTATCAGGATACAGAGCATTCTTATAAAAGAAGGGAAAAATGGTTTGTTTGTTGAAATGCCACAGTATTTTTCAGAAGGCAGCTATCATGATACGGTGTATGGAACATCGGAGGCAATGCGAGATGAGTTATCTGGGAAGATACTGGAAGCATATAAAAAGCAAATGGAACTGCAGCTTCATCCAGAGCTGGCGGAAAAAGAGACAAAAGAGGAAAACCTGGAAGCGGAACAGAAGAGACCAGAGATTCCAGTGGAGGAAGTGAAACGTGAGAAGCAGCCAGAGAATCCAGATGTACCGGAATCCGGTACAGAAAAAGAGCTTGTTTCAAAGCAGGAAAGCGAGACAGTAACAGAATCGGAAAATGCAAATGAGCAGGATGCAGCGGAAGAGATAAAAGAGGAACCGGTCCTTTCTTGGGAAGATAGATTTGTGGCTGCATTTGCAGAACGTAACAAGGAAGAGGTATTAGCATTATTAGCAGAATTAAGAGGAGCACCAAGAATTATATCATCGGAGAAAACCGATGATATTCTGATAATGGAGCAGGCAGAATACTCAATCAATGAAAAGACCAGTATTCTTCTTATATTTGATAATACCTATGAGAAAGACCGTGAAATAAAAGAGGGGACAGATATACGCCAGGAGATAACAGTTGTACTTAAGGAAAAGGGTAAGAAACCTGGTATGCTTCCTGTGATTAAATTATCTTCCCATAATTTAGAGGACGCAGAAGCAAGATATAAGGAAGCAGTTCGTTCCTGGCAGACATTGACACATCAGAATATAGTTCCAGATATTGAGCCGGTATTAAATTCACAGCAGCAACCGGCAGGAGAGCCGAAGTCTGAAATGAAAGAAGAAATAGAAGAATCTATTGATGAGGAGCCGGAATCAGCGGAAAAAGTAAAGACAGTGGAAGAAACGGAACAGGAAAAAGAAAAGAATGTACCGGAATCCGGTACACAGCAAGAAATCAATGTGGCTGTTGATAAGGAGGAGGTAACCGGACAGAAAGAGACAGGTCAGACAGAAGTAAAGGAAGATGTGGCAATACAGGAAGATGCAGAAGAAAAGATGATAAATGAAGCAGCGGTAAAAGAGTTTTTGTCAGCGTATCTTTCCAGTGATAATGAGAGTATGTTGGCTGCTATTTCACATGCAAAGCTTACTTTTGGTTCAAAGAATTTCAGCCGAAATTATAATACGCTTGCTTTTCAGGAAGTTTCTTTTGAAGATGGGAAGAATAAAATATCTGTCCGGTTCCACAATGGATATGCACCGGAACAGACAGCAGCATCTGTTGACAGTAAAAGACAGTTGATTGAGGCGGTTATTTATGAAAATGGTGATGCAAAGGCAATCCGGACACTTGCAGAAAAAAAGACTATCAGCTCCAAAAGGGCTGCTTCTAACTATGATGAAATGAAAAGTGACTGGATGCAGCTTACTCATCAGGATACGATAACATTTGATCCATCAATAGTAATTGAAAAGCAGAAATTAAAAGCACCAAAAATGTAAGGGAGGGTTCTAAATGACAGAAGAACAGAATGGCAGTGTACCGGAATCCGGTACAAAAAAGCCGGAGCAGGCAACGGTAAAGAAAAAAGCAGCGGCAAAGTCGAATGCATCTCTGGGAGAACAGTATCTGGGGGCATTATTCAAATGTGCATCCTGGATATCTCCGGCATATAAAGAAATGGCGGAAAAAGCAAAGGGTAAGCTTGAGGTATTAAAAGAACTGTACTTATGTTCCTGTGATGGGGTATCGGAGGAAAAAGCCCTTGAAACGCTGGATAAGGATAATCCGGAAGTTATGCTACGTTTTATCAGACAGAAATGTGTAGAGGAACGTGCTACAAAGGGATATGAAGAGGAACTAAAGGAAATTCGAAAAGCTGCAGCGTTGGTAAGACATGAAATGCAGGATATGAAAGAAAAGATGGATGTTATTACAGAAAAGGTTCCAAGTATAGCTGCTATGTTTCCGGAAGAAGAGCCAGTAAAGGATGCTGTAGAACAACCTGTAGAACCAGTAAAGGAAATTATAAGAAAAAAAGAACTGGTATCATCGGAAAACGAAAAAGAGCAACTGGCTGTACCGGAATCCGGTACAAACGTTGTTACGGAAAAAGAGCAGGGTGTGAAGAAGTGGAAAGACAAAATACATAAAACTTTTTCTACACTATTGAAATCCCGTACAGAAAGTATTCATAAATATGTTGAAAGTCTTTTAGAGGAAGGATATACAGATGAGCAGTTATCCTTCCTTTTAGATTGCCTGGAAGATGGAGATACACCAGAGCAGATACGAAAATATGCTTCTCCTAAGTTGCCAGTTGAAGTGATGAAACGCTTAAAGATGATGGAAGAAAGAGAGGACAAAAAGGATGGAGAATGATAGAGAATTTGAACAGGTTCTCATGAATGTGAGGAATACGTCTGGTGGAATTTCATCTGCAATCATGCTGTCTGCCAGAATGTCTATGCTGCTTGTTGTATTTATTATGCGTATGGTGAAGAAAGGGTTAATAGCAGCATCTTATGCAGACAATATTAAGTCATTTGCACAGATGACTGAGGGAAAATATCAGATTTATAATATCCCACTTTCGGAAGACCGTGCACAGTATATGATGCGTTTGAATGAAATCGAACTGCATCTGCAGCAAGAGAAAAATCCAATAAAAAGAAGAACCTTAGAAAAGGAAAAGAAGAAATTAAAAGAAAAACTGCCGGAGATAGAACAGTTAAAGAAGCTAGATGTGAAGCATTGTGTGCTGCCAAAACTAAATGGTTCAGAAAGAACCATTCAGATAGCAGTATCTGCAGATTCAGAGCCTTTATTTAAAGGCTGGTTTATCAATCATCTGACCAGTGAATTATCCGGAGGCGAAAAGGAACTGGAAGATATTAAAAATTTCACAGAAGGCAATTATTCTATTTTTAATGTTCCATTTGAGGGGGAAGAACTAAAAGAGGTTTTTCCAGATTTTGACACGCTTGGTATTAATTATGCAGTTCTCCCAGACCTTAAGGTTGGAGATAACAACAGTCAGCTCGTTATTCCAAACACGGACCGAAATAAATTGGAGATGTGGTTTAAAATGTGGAAAGAAAAGCAGCTTAGAAATGGAGAACAGCCGGGCGAAATATATGAAATGGACGAAAACTCTTATATGAATACCGGAACTCTTGGTGAAGAGGAATATATTGGCGCTGCTGACCCGAAATTCCAGGAAGCCAATATGCAGTTTGAACAAAATGAAAAAGAAATACCTGGTATTCCTGCAATAGGAAAGGAAAATTCGGAAGAATTTATCCGGTTATCCCAGGATAACAATTATAAGAAAATAACCATTAACAATGATACTTTGGTCGAGAATGTGGTTCTTTCGGAACGTGAGAAGGTCTTATCAAAGCAGGGTTTCTTTATATCCAGAATACCAGGAACATATGGCGAAAAACAAATGACACTCATATTGCCAAAAAGTCAGGTTTTTAAGACAGATGAGGGAAAGACCTTTATTGCTTTTATTCCGAAAAACAAAGGAAGTATGGTTGCTTCGGCAAAAGGTGAAGTAAAGGAATTATCATTTAATGATGTCATGAATGCATATGACCCAGTTAAGCGTGGCTTCCGGAAAGTAGAAGAAATGATGAAGCCGGAGATAAGCCCAGATATCAAACCAGATATCAAACTTTCACCGGATATGGCAAAGGATATTGCTGGAAAAGGTGGTCCTTTACCAAAAATAAAACCATAAAGGGGGGCTTGTATGGCTTCTTATGGAACACGTTATATAAAAAAGAAGACTCCTTATGGTCTGTACTTTGCTTTACTGGTCATATTCCTGATAGTCGGCTATTTTGTGTCCGGCTTATATAATATACCAAATGTGAAGTTAAACAATCTGCAGGATAGCCTCCTTTACTGTTTTATGCATCCTCTTTCTAATTGGAACGAGAAAACGCCTGCAGTAATGGGGGCATTTTTCATACTTTGGTTTATGCTTCTTTCATACTTTATGTATTATTATCGTAACTTTCAAAGCGAGATGGAGCATGGTGATGCAAACTGGGTTGAACCGGAAGTCATTACAAAGGAACTTTCTGATAAAGAAGAAATTTGTAACAGGATATTATCAGAATCACTTCGAATCAGTTGTCGTGGGGGTATCTCCAACAATAATATGATGATTATAGGTTCTTCGGGTTCTTTTAAGACTACATCCATTATGCATCAAAATCTGCTGCAAGGGTATGGAACAAAGGTAGTATTGGATGTAAAAGGTGATACGCAGAGAAAGCTTGGAAACAAATTTATTAAAATGGGTTATAAGATTTGTTCCCTGAACTTTAAAGAGCCGGATAAATCAGACCGCTATAATCCGTTTCAGTATATTGAAAACGAAGAGGATATCCTTAGAATCAGGGATGCAATCCATGAGGTCTGTAGACCGCAAAAAGAGACCTCTTGCGCTGACCCATTCTGGGATGATGCAGTAAAACTGTACGCCCAGGCATTATATGAACATGTCTGGCTGAAATCAAGAGAAAACGGAAAAGTTGGAACGATGAATGATGTAATGGAATTATGCCGCATGGAATCTCGGAGATATGTGGATAAGGATGGTAATGAACGTTCTGCATTACAAGATGAAATGGATAAACTTGCTGCTAAATATGGAGATGAATATCCACCTGTTCGTGACTACCGGAAGTTAAAAGATGGTGCACCGGATACCGTAAATTCAGTTATTCTTATGTTAAATGGTATGTTCTCCATCTGTGAGACAGCAGAGGTAAAACGAATCTTTAGCGGAAATGATATTGATATTCGGGAACTTGGAACAGGAGTAGGTGGTAATCCGGAAAAACCGGTGATGCTATTCCTTGTTATACCAGACAATATTCAGGTTTACAACTGGATTGTATCTGTCTTTTATACCCAGATGTTTGATATATTAACACGTCTTTCTGACAATGAAATACACGGACCACTTCCTGTGCCAGTAGAAGTATGGATGGATGAGTTTTACGCCGGAGCACGCCCTGCAAATACAGATGTGCTGCTTGGAGTTGTGCGCAGTAGAAATATATCTATGATTATAATGTTACAGTCTATTGCACAGCTGCAGACCTTGTACAAGGAAAACAAATGGGAAACTATGATGGATAACCTTGCAACAGTTGTTTATCTGGGTTCTGGTCCGGCGGCAAAATCGACACATGAATGGATTTCAAATTTATTAAGTACTTCAACGGTTGATAGCAGGTCTGATAATGTCCACCTGGGGGCAAATGGAAACAGTGGACTTGATTTCCATAGGGCAGAAATCAAGTTAATGACGCCAGAGCAGGTAAAGAGAATGCCACCAACAGAGTGTATTGTTTTCATAGAGAGTAGACCACCTGTCTATGACAGAAAAGCTATCCCTTTTGATAAGCCGGATTATGGCTTTGTTGCAACAGATTTTCTGAAAAAACGTTATTCAGAAGCACTGGGGTTAGGTGAATATGAACATCCGGTGCATACGGTGTATGACCCGATTCATTTCCGATATATTACTGTGGAACAGGAAAAACGCCTGCAGGTAGTAACAAAACAGGAAGATATTGAATCGTTTCAGGAAGCGGCGAAGAATGACCCTCGTATTCTTACCTGTAACATTGATGAAACAGAGCTGCTTTATTTGAATTGGAATCGAAGAAAATGTAGCGTCGAAGAAGTGCAGCAGATATTCATGCAGACAATTGAAGCAGAAAAACGCAAAATGGAAGACCTGAAAGGACTATCTGTTCTGCAGGATGTTGATGGTGGAGAAATCATCCTTCCAAAGCCAGTAGAAGAGAAATCGGATAAAACCGGCTGGAATATGGATTGTTCATTAAGAGAAATCTTATCTGAACATTGGAACGATTTAAGTCAGATGGAGCAGGAAGAAATATGTATTGACCTTGCCAGTGACTTGAATGAAACACAAATAAAAGAAATATTGCGTCTTCCAGTGGATGAAATGGAAGTAAGACGCAGAGCTTATATTTTAATGAATAAGGACAACAAAAAACAGGCTACAGGTTAATTTGTAAATGTACCGAATTCCGGTACATGGAGAAAGAGTGTTTTTAGAGCAGGAGCTTTAAAAACACTCTTTTTTGTATGAGCAAAGGAAAGGAGCAGAAATATGGCAGGATATAGTGGATTTAGTATGAGCAATAATGCAGTTGATGCATACGATAATGGAGAAAAACCATTGAGCAAATGGAGCAAAGCAGAGATATTACAAGAAATTCGTATTTATGCCAAAGAGAATAATATAAATATAGACATGGAAAAGCTGAATAAAGTGTCTTTGCCAGTATTGAGAGAGTCATTTCTATATAAGACAGCATACCATCATACATCGAAGTTTTATAATAGCACTGATTTTTATGCTATAGATTTTGATACGGTGAATGAAATGGTAGATTTGGAAAGTGTCCAGAAGCTGCTGGAACTTACCGAGGAAGAAAAAATGTTGAAAAAGCAGGAAAAGAAAGAGGATTCACCTGAAATGTGGGAATGTGCATATCTTGTCTGGGGTGGGACAAGAGCACATCCAAAGGCTACAGAGCAGACAGCAATTGGCGAGGTTCGAGGAAACTGGTTTTACCTTCCAGAGGGTGGAAAGAAATCTATCAAGGCGAACGGATTTCGTTTTATCCGGCAGATAAAAGAGGAACCGGCAGTGCAGGCGCAGCCAATAAAAGAACAGACAAAACAGCCGGTTAATAAAGTTACAAAGCGTGTAAAACCAAGAGGTCCCAAACTTTAAATTAGTTGTTTATAGTGTACCGAAATTCGGTACAAAAATATATCAAAGTGTCAGTAAGAAAGGCGGTTTGTATGAAGAAATATGATTATATATCTACATTGGCACAAGAAACAGCAGCAAATATAGTTAAAAGCAGTGCTGAGTGGATGAAGTATTTGACCACAGCAGCAAGATTGTATAAATATCCATTTTGTGATCAGCTTCTGATTTATGCACAAAGACCAGATGCAACAGCGTGTGCGTCTATGGATATCTGGAATGAAAAAATGCATTGCTGGGTAAACAGAGGAGCGAGCGGAATTGCATTAATAGACGAGAGTGCAAAAGGGAAAAAACTTAAATATGTTTTTGATGTATCGGATGTTCATGCAGCAAATCATATTGGACGATATCCGCAGTCTTGGGTATTGGAGGAGAAACACAAAGATGATGTGATTTCGCACTTAGAAACAATTTATGGTGGAACAGATGAAGATAAGTCGTTTGAGGAAAGACTGTTTGAAGTTTCACAGAAAATAGTGGCAGATTATTATGAAGAAATACTTCCGGATTTACAGAATAAGTCAGAAGGAAGTTCCTTAGAGAACTTGGATGAACAGAATATAGGAATTCGTTTCAAGGAAACACTTACTGATAGTATAGCTTTTATGCTTTTATCTGCTTGCGGTGTAGATATGAAAGAGTATCAACCGAAATTTTCATTTGATTTTATCCATGAATTTGATACTATGGATAGTTTATATATTTTAGGAGATGCAACCAGTGAGCTGGCAAAACCGGTACTTGTAGAAATTGGAAAGACTGTCAGAATATATAATCGAATTCATGAAAAGGAACAGGAAGAAAATTTATTACAAAAAGGTATTGAAAATACTCCTAAAATAGACTACAATGCTTTAAAGCGTAAAAGCGATGGCGAACAGGAAAATATATCAGAAATTAATAATAAAGAAGGGGGTAATATTGATGAAACTGAACTACGAACAGAACGGAGATTACATGATTCCAACGTTACAGGCGGACGTTCAACCGGAGGAGCCAATAACGAAGTATGGAATAATGAGGGAGACGTATCTGAAAGAAAAACACCATGGGGTGTATTCAGCACTACTCCTGAAGGGAGAACTCGTCGAGCATTTACTGATGATTCAGAAACAGGCAGAGGAGAGAATGGAGCAGTTGACATCGCAGATGGCAGAGAAAGAAGGAATAACGGAACAGCTCAAAGCGGACAATCAGATGCTTTGGGTAGCAAAGATGAACAGTATTCAGAATCGGGCAGAGGAAATAGTGAGAGCAGAGATAATCTGCAGCTTATAGAAGATAATTCCAAGGAACCCGTATTTACACAATTAAGTCTGTTTCCTTCATTTGAAGAACAGGTTGGAACAGTAGCAGCAGCGGAAGCAAGTATGAAATTTACTATGCCCGCTGCTTTTTCTTTGCAACAGGAAACAATTGAGACGATTTTAAGAAGTGGCGGCGGAAAGCAGCATAGTAGAAAACGTATTTATGCCAAATATACTGAAGGCAAGACTGCAGAGAGCATGGTAGCATTTCTAAAAAAAGAATATGGACAGACGGGAAAAGGATTTGAGATTGACGGCAATCATATATCGGTATGGTTTGATGAATATGGAATGAGTATTGGCTATGGAACACAGGCAAAGGAAACGCCGATAGAAACCATGAACTGGGAAGACGTAGAAAGACATATTCGTTCTATGGTGGAAAACGGAACGTATATGGATATCAGAGAAGCATATCTTGTAGATACAGAGGAAAGAGAGAGAGTTGCAAATCAGATATATTACTTTTGGCGTGATGGAATGGATGAAACACCGGAAGAAATCGGAATTAAGGAAGGTAACTTCCCAGCGAGTGAGGCAACACTTATGGAATTGCTTTCTGACCATGATGGTAGAGAAAAAATCAGAGCAATTATTAAAAATGCCGAGGAACGTCTTGCTTCTGGAGAAGTGGTGCTCAAATGGAATCATGTGAAGTCACCGGAATATCTCTTATCGGAAATTACAGACCTGGATATGGAAAGACTGGAATTTCCACTACCGGATACTTTGGAAGTAAAGCAGGAAGATTTTATTACACAGGATGAGATTGACTACGCACTTTGTAAAGGAAGCGGAGTTTTCCATGGAGCGTTCCGTATTTATGATTACTTCAAGGAAGGTCATGATAAGAAGGAGACCATTGATTTCTTAAAAAATGAATATGGAACAGGTGGTGGATCCGGTGGCTTACCGGGAAATGATGATTCCCACCATGATTATGATAGTAAAGGTATCCGTCTGGAAAAAGGAAGTTATGTCAATCCGTATGCAAAGGTGCTGCTTAACTGGAATGTTGTAGAAAAAAGATTGAGAGAATTAATCTCTGAGGACAAATATCTTTCGGAAGAAGATAAAGAAAAATACCTCGAATATAAGGAAGTTCAAGCAAAAGCGGACAGACAATATGAACTTAATAGGCTTGAACATGCTGTGCCGGAAATGAAATCGAAAAAAGTTACGATTGATAGACGGGAGTGCACTTTGATTGATGAGTGGGGGACAGAAAATGAAAAGTACCTGCTCGGAAATGATATGGAGGAGCGTGCTTTATATTATGCACAGGTCAATGATAAGGTTTTTGAATATGATTACAAGCCAGGGAGAAGTGAGGTAGAGGATGATTATATCAATGCAATAGCAGAGGAGGATATAGATCGGCATGAAGCTGAGGTATTTGCACGTTTGGAAGGAACTGATGATGCAGCGGAATCGGAGGTAGTAGATGAGACGGATACATTTCAGACTCAAAAAGAGAATATTCTAATACCGAATAAAGGTAATGCTGTCAATTTCAGTATTAGTAATGATAACCTGGGCATTGGAACACCGAAAGAGAAGTTTCAAAGAAATATAGAAGCAATTAGATTATTGGAACAAATTGAAAGTGAACATCGTTATGCAAATCCACAGGAGCAGGATGTTTTATCCCAGTATGTTGGCTGGGGAGGACTTTCTGATGCTTTTGATGAGAGTAAAACAAACTGGGCAACAGAGTACCAGGAATTAAAAAATCTGTTATCACCGGAAGAATACCGTATGGCAAGAGAAAGTACATTAAATGCTCATTATACCAGTCCTGCCATTATTCGTAGCATGTATGAAGTGATTGAAAGAATGGGATTTAAAAAGGGAAATATCTTAGAGCCATCTATGGGTATTGGTAATTTCTTTGGTATGATGCCGGAGTCTATGAAGGAAAGCAGACTATATGGAGTGGAACTTGATAGTATTACCGGACGTATTGCGAGGCTGCTGTATCCAAAAGCAGATATTCAGATTAAAGGATTTGAAAAGACGGATTATCCAAATGATTTCTTCGATATAGCTATTGGAAATGTTCCTTTTGGACAATATAAAGTATTAGACCATGCATATGAAAAAAATAACTTCCTAATCCATGATTATTTCTTTGCAAAGACTTTAGATAAAGTACGTCCGGGTGGTGTAGTAGCATTTATTACAAGCAAGGGAACTATGGATAAGGCAAGTCCAGAGGTAAGAAGATATCTGGCTCAAAGAGCAAATTTGCTTGGAGCGGTAAGACTTCCCAATACTGCATTTAAAGCGAATGCCGGTACAGAAGTTACTTCTGATATTTTATTTTTCCAAAAACGTGACCGGATGGTGGTACGGGAACCGGAATGGGTATATTTGGAAGAAAATGATGCTGGAATTAAGATGAATTCTTATTTTGTGAATCATCCGGAACAGATAGTAGGTAAGATGGAACTGGTATCCGGACCATATGGCATGGAAAGTACCTGCAGGTTAGATGAAAGCAGACCGTTTGAAGAACAGTTAAAAGAGGCTGGTGGACGAATAACTGGTACGATAGATACATTAGAACTGGAGCCGGAATTAGACAATGAATTGAGTAAACAAAGCATTCCGGCAGACCCTAATGTTAAAAATTTCAGCTATGCATTGGTGGATAATGAAGTATATTATCGAGAAAATTCGGTTATGAAACCTGTGGAAGTGTCAGATACCGCAAAAGGACGTATTAGAGGCATGGTAGCAATCCGCAATTGTACCCAGGAGCTGATAGATATGCAGCTTAATGAATACGGAGACCATGAAATTGAAAAAAAACAGAAAGAACTAAATGAATTATATGATGATTTTTCTGTAAAGTATGGTCTTATTAATTCACAAACCAATAAAAGAGCATTTAATCAGGATTCCAGTTATTGTCTGTTATGCTCCTTGGAAAAACTTGATGACGAGGGTAATTTCAAGGGAAAAGCAGACATGTTTTCTAAACGAACAATAAAGAAGGCAGAGGTTGTTACTTCTGTTGATACGGCCAGTGAAGCACTTGCAGTATCCCTTGGGGAGAAAGCAAAGGTCGACCTTCCTTATATGGAAGAATTGACAGGTAAAGATATAGATACTCTAATCGAGGACCTTGGCGGAGTTATTTACAAAAATCCTTTGACAGATGAATGGGAGACAGCGGATGAATATTTGAGTGGAAATATACGGGAAAAATTGAAGATTGCCAGTACTTATGCGGAAAATCATCCGGAATATGTTGTCAATGTACAGGCACTTAAACAGGTACAACCTAAAGAACTGGATGCTTCTGAAATAGAAGTGCGTATTGGTGCTACATGGATTGATGTTCAATATATTGAAGATTTCATGAGTGATACTTTTGAAACGCCGGCACATTTATTAAATAGAGATATTATAGAAGTACGGTTTTCAAATATAACCGGTGAGTGGAATATACAGGGAAAAAATGCTGACTGGGGAAACTCTCTGGTTAATGTGACTTATGGTACAAGCCGGGTGAATGCCTATAAGATATTAGAAGATTCTTTGAATCTTAAGGATACCAGGGTGTATGATACTATTGAAGAAGATGGTAAAGAGAAGAGAGTTCTAAATAAGAAAGAAACTACCATTGCCAGTCAGAAGCAGGAATCTATTCGTGAAGCATTTAAAGATTGGATATTCAGAGACCAGGAACGTAGACAGACACTGGTGGCAAAATATAATGAGCTTTTCAATTCTACAAGACCACGAGAATATGATGGTTCACACTTAAAATTCCCAGGAATGACACCTGATATTGAATTAAAACCACATCAGAAAAATGCAGTGGCGCATATTTTATATGGTCATAATACCCTGCTTGCACATTGTGTAGGTGCTGGAAAGACATTTGAAATGACAGCGGCAGCTATGGAGAGTAAGCGGCTTGGGTTGTGCCAGAAGTCACTTTTTGTTGTACCTAATCATTTGACGGAGCAGTGGGCAAGTGATTTCCTGCGGTTATATCCCGGAGCAAATATCCTTGCAGCTACGAAGAAAGATTTTGAACCTGCGAACCGTAAGAAATTCTGCTCCCGTATTGCAACAGGTGATTATGATGCTGTGATTATTGGACATACACAGTTCGAAAAAATTCCGCTTTCTATTGAGAGACAAACAGCCATCATTGAAAAACAGATTGATGAAATAAAACTTGCAATTGAGCAGACAAAGGCTGAAAACGGAGAGCGTTATACCATTAAGCAGATGGAAAAAACGAGAAAATCCTTACAAGTACGTCTTGATAAGTTGAATGACCAGAGCCGTAAGGATAATGTCGTAACTTTTGAGCAGCTTGGTGTTGACCGATTATTTGTAGATGAGAGCCATAATTATAAAAACCTTTTCTTATATACAAAAATGCGTAATGTGGCAGGAATAGCACAAACAGAAGCACAAAAGTCTTCTGATATGTTTGCTAAATGTCAGTACCTGGATGAAATAACAGGTGGAAAAGGAGTAACTTTTGCTACCGGAACACCTATTAGCAACAGTATGACAGAGTTGTATACAAATATGCGATATCTGCAGTATAATACATTGCAGAAATTAGGGTTAGGACATTTTGATGCGTGGGCTGCATCTTTTGGCGAAACACAAACTGCAATAGAACTTGCTCCGGAGGGAACCGGATACAGAGCAAAAACCAGGTTTGCTAAATTTTTTAATTTACCGGAGCTTATAAGTCTTTTTAAAGAAAGTGCAGACATTCAGACCCCGGACATGTTAAATCTTCCAGTTCCGGAAGCGGAGTATGAAAATGTAGTATTAAAACCGAGTGATTTTCAAAAGGATATGGTAGCAGCGCTTGCAGAGAGGGCAGAGGCTGTCAGGGATAAAAGGGTCGAATCTAATGTTGATAATATGCTTAAGATTACAAATGATGGAAGAAAGCTGGCACTTGACCAAAGACTTATAAATGATATGCTTCCGGATAATGATAACTCCAAAGCTGCAGCTTGTGTTGAACGGGCATATAAGATATGGAAGGATACCATGGAACAGAGGTCAACGCAGCTTATTTTCTGTGACTTATCTACACCTAAAGGTGATGGAACATTTAATGTGTATGAGGATGTCAAAGAGAAGCTGATGGATAAAGGAGTACCTGGAAATGAAATAGCATTTATACATGATGCGAATACGGAACTTAGAAAGGCGGAACTGTTTGCAAAGGTAAGAAGTGGACAGGTTCGCTTTTTGCTTGGCTCAACGGCAAAAATGGGAGCCGGTACTAATGTACAGGACCGGCTTATTGCATTGCACCATTTGGATGTACCTTGGAGACCATCTGATATTGAGCAACAAGAGGGACGTATCTTAAGACAGGGAAACCAGAATGCAAAGGTTAAAATATTCCGCTATGTTACAGAGGGAACGTTTGACAGCTATTCCTGGCAGCTTATAGAAAATAAGCAGAAATTTATTGGACAAATTATGACCAGCAAATCCCCGGTAAGAAGTTGTGAAGATGTGGATGAAGCAGCTCTTTCTTATGCAGAGGTAAAAGCACTTGCTACAGGAAATCCTTATATTAAGGAAAAGATGGACTTGGATATCCAGGTTTCACGTTTAAAATTGATGAAGGCTAACCACACTAGTCAGAAGTACCGCCTGGAAGATAATATTACACAGCATTACCCACAGCAGATTGCTCATTTGAAAGAAAGTATAGAAGGCTTTTCGAAAGACATACAAAGGTATAAAAGAAATAAGCCATTGGAAAAAGAGGATTTTGCAATAACTGTTTGTGATAAGGAATATAGTGATAAAAAAGAAGCGGGAACAGCTCTCATTGCTATATGCAAAGAAGCAAAAGATATTGATACCAGTGTGGATGTTGGGGAATATCTTGGATTCTCGCTTAAAGTTAAATTTGATGCTTTCTATAGGAAATTTGTACTGAATGTAAAAGGCGATATGAGTCATCCTATCGAAATAGGCGTGGATCCATTTGGTAATCTTACCCGTATAAATAACGCCTTAGAAGCAATGCCGGCGGAATTGGAAGAAGCACAGACAAAACTTTCTAATGTGGAACATCAGCTTGAAACGGCAAAGATAGAGGTAAACAAACCGTTTCTACAGGAAGCAGAGCTTTCAGAAAAATTAGAAAGACTTGCGGAGCTAGACGCACTTCTTAATATGGGAGAAAAGGAGGATAGCATAATAGAAAACACAACAGAAGATATAATAGAGCCAGTAATAACACCGGCAAATAAATTTACAAAGCGTGTAAAACCAAGAGGACCAAAGTTATAATAAAATAGGAAGAAATAATAAAAGGTGCATTAGTGTAATAGCTGATGCATCTTTTTTATTATCGAATTTAGAACCAATATTTAAGGATATAAAGTAATAGTATTTATGGGTATTGGCAGTATCTTTTGAAAGTAGTATTATGTGAATATAAAAAAGAGAGGAGGAAACAGCAGAATGTCAGTTATTACGTCAAGTGGTCAGGTAATACAGTATGATGCAGAGGATTTGATTATCAGATTAAAGGAAGATATCAAAAAATATGGCTTTGGAAAAAGAGTAAGAGTATGGTGCTGGGATACTGATGGCATTGTGTTGTATCTGAATTACAATTATATAGAGGAAGAGCCAATGTTAAGGGATATAGATATAGAGCATGGTGTCTATTTTAAAAAGATGGCAATGGGAGAACTGCTTCCTCTTTTCGAAAAAGAAAATGCTATATTATATTAGACTACTATTTAATTGAAAAAGATATTCTATTTATACAAAAGAGGGAGGCGTGATTATGAAAGGTTTTAGACAGCTGAAATGGCGGGACAGGGTTCAATTGGAAGAACTTCTAAAGTTTCATACAAATAAATCAGAAATAGCCAGAATCATGCATGTAAGCAGGGTCACGATTTATAATGAATTGAAGAGAGGAACATATGACCATCTTACTACGGAGCTTACCCATGTGAAAAGATATAGTGCAGATATGGCTCAAAGAAAATTTGAAGAGAACCTGAAAGTACGAGGAACGCAGCTTAAGATAGGAAATGATATTGAGCTTGCAAATTATATTGAACAAAAAATAGTAGAAGAACATTATAGTCCTGGTGCGCTTATTGGTGAGATGAGGCGGACTGGCATGGATAAAAAATTTAAAGTCAGTATTTGTGAAAAAACAGTTTATAACTATATTGATAAAGGTATCTTTTTAAGTCTGACAAATAAAGACCTTCCAATAAAAGGAAAGAAGAAACGCATATATAAGAAAGTTCATATTCAGAAACGACTGGAAAGAGGAACAAGTATTGAGGAACGACCGAAAAGAATTAATTTCCGGAAAGAGTTTGGACATTGGGAAATGGATAGTGTAGTTGGTCGAAGAGGCAATTCGAAAAAGACATTGCTTACATTAACAGAAAGAAAGACCAGACGGGAATATGTATTTCTGCAAAGGGATAAGTCTGCTGGAGCAGTGGTTGATTCACTGGATATGCTAGAAAGAAGATGGGGAAAAGACCTTTTTAGAAAAGTGTTTAAAACAATTACGGTAGATAATGGTACAGAGTTTTCAGATTGTAGCGGCATTGAGCGGTCGGTATATGGAGGTAATAGAACGAAAGTATATTATTGTCATCCATATTGCAGTTGGGAACGTGGAACAAATGAGAATACAAACAGGATGGTTCGAAGACAGGCACCAAAAGGAACGTCCTTTGAAAATATGACGGAGGAAGAAGTTCAGTGTATTGAAGATTGGGTGAACCAATACCCACGAAAGACCTTTGAATATGCTACCTCCGGTGAGCTATTTACTGAAGAAATGCGTCTATTGATATAAGCAAAGTGTAATTGAATATTTTTTGAAGACTGGCGGGTGAGGTGACCCCTCAAAGTTAGACTTTTACGAGGCGACTTCGGTCGTCTCGTTTT